>Ga0210033_1000444_pt1 | contig 39154 bp, 37 predicted proteins | sample CryGeymeta201501_FD_185465 | JGI IMG/M metagenome (GOLD analysis project Ga0210033, IMG submission 185465) | Groundwater microbial communities from Crystal Geyser aquifers in Utah, USA - Crystal Geyser metaG 2015-01 (SPAdes) (version 2) | ecosystem: Environmental > Aquatic > Deep subsurface >... | reverse complement strand
TTTATAAAAAACAACACGTTTGCGTAAAACACCTGTTTCTAATAAAGCAGCTTCATTATTAATTTGACTCCACAAATTATCAGGTGGAGAAATAGCATGTTCGGCATATCTTTCTTGAATATGCTTATCAAATTCTATATTATTTAAATCTTCACTCACTGTTAATTATTCACTTTAACTCTAATAGGTGATGAATTATTAATTATTTTTTGCTTTAATAGCGTACGAGCATCATGCAACTGAGACTTAGAAGTGCCTATTGATATTTTCATTTCTTCTGCTATTTCTTGATGTGAAAATCCTTCAACAACATATAAATTAAAAACTTTTCTACATCCTATAGGTAGCTGTTGAATAAGTGCAGTTAATTCCTCAGTAGCTAAATGGTCTAAAGCTTCATTAACTTCAGTTAAACTATTATGAGAAACAATATCTACACCTTCTATCACCTTAAGATAACTGGTCTTTCGGTTATTTTCTAAAGCTACATTCACAAAAATTCTTTTTATCCAACCACTCAATGCGTCAACATTTTTTAATTGATTTATATTTTTATAAATCAAATAAAATCCTTGCTGAAAAATATCTTCTGCTTCTTCTTTATTTTGAGCATAACGCAAACACACGCTAAACATTTGTGATGAATATTTATCATACAAAATTTTGCGTGCAGTTGCATCAAAATTAATACAACCCTTAACAATATTATGATTATCCCAGTTTTTAATAACGCTATTAATTAGGACAAAATTAAGACAAAAAGGTTGGGATTTTAAGAAATGGATTAGAAACTAGAAATTTCAAAGTGCTTGACATTAAAATCATTTTTTTGATAGGTTAATAATGCCAAGTAGTATTAAAAAACTTAATAACACTCATTGGATGACTTTGAGTCATCCGATGAATGTTAATCTTTCAATCCCAACATTTTTCTAAGTCTAGGATTTTTTTCGTTTTCTTTTATTGCTGTCAAAATAGCTTCAATTTTTTGCTGAACTTCTTTGTCGCTGTTAATCGCATTTCGTAAATCTAATTCTTTATCTGAACCAGCAGCTAAATCTTTTAGTTCCAACTCAGCAACATTAATTCTATTCAAAAACATACTTTCCAAATCAGAAATTGCATTGATACCATTCAATCTCATCCACCAAGCATTTTCGTTCAGGGCTGTTTCTTTTAAAATTGGCAATCCTTCAATAATGGTGCTATTACTTTGTTTTTTTAAGTATTTGTTATAAGATAAGATAAAAGCATACTTCTCGTAACCAGTTAATTCTGAGGAAGTTTTTATAAAAAAAGAATTTTGTTCAGCTTCGCCATGCTCTGAATAAACATAACAAACAGTGTTTTTAATTTGTGGGGTTTCATCACTTTCTAAACTCTTAGCAAATTTCATGGCATCTTGGTAACTCACCGAAGATAAATTTTCTAAAGCTTTTTCAATAACATAATAAGATTCTTCAGAAACCGCATTAATCAACACCCCTTTAATTTCCTCATCGGCATCAAAGTTTTCTACCAAAGCATCCATAGCATCTCCTCTAACCTTGGTGTCGATGTCGTTTTTTGCTAAATCTATTAATTTTGCTTTTACTTCATTTCCGTTACTTTTTGCTGCTTTTTTTATTAATTTAATGGCAGTTAATCGGATGTTGGAATACTTATCGTTTAAAGCATGAGTAAGGGTTTTAACAGCAATTTCATCACTTGATTTTGAAAGCTGAATTAATGCTTCAAATCGGTCCAAATATCTTGGAGCATGGTCATACATAAACACCCATTCTTCCATCGTTTTATGATTATCCACTTTTTCACACAATAACATTTTTTCAGCATCAAAGTTGACTAAATCTGGTTTTGAAGCAACATCAAAACTGAAAATGTTTTTCACGCCATCTACAATAACATCTTTGGTCTCCACCTTTCCATTAAGGTAGATGTCAATTTTAAGAGGTAATTTGTAAAGAGGTACATTTTTAAAATCCTGCATCTGTTCAACAGTTACAGTTTGTGTTTTTAAGGTATCATTGTAAAAATAATTGATGTCTAAAATGGGATGACCTGCTGCAAAAAACCATTGGTTAAAAAACCAGTTTAAATCTTCGCCAGTCACTTCTTCGCACGATAATCTTAATTGGTGCATTTCTACTGCTGTAAATTTGTTTTCGTTGAGGTAATTTTTTAGTGAAGTAAAAAAAGCATCATCGCCGATGTAGTTTCTTAACATGTGTAAGATTCTACCCCCTTTTTGGTAAGTGTGTCTATCAAACATATCTTCGTTTGTTTTGTAATCAAAACGAACCATGTCTTTGTATTTTCCTTTTTCTACTTCTTGTAAATATTGAATTAAATCTGATTGCAAACCTTCTGCTGCTTTATCAGCACCATATTTATATTCTCTCCATAAAAATTCACCATAAGTTGCAAAAGATTCGTTTAAGGGTAAGTTTGCCCACGATTCGCAGGTTACTAAATCACCAAACCAGTGATGAAATAATTCATGAGAAATTACATCTTCAGCTCCATTTCCATCTAGCATTTCTCTGTGTGTTTGATGCACAAATTCGCCATGAATTGTTGCCGTTGTATTTTCCATTGCACCAGAAACATAATCACGCACAACTATCTGACTGTATTTTTGCCAAGCATAATCTACACCCAGTTTGGTGGAAAAAAATTCTATCATTTCGGGAGTTAATCCAAAAATTTCTTTGGCATAGGGCTCATATTTATGCTCCACATAATAATCAACATCCATAGTCCTCCATTTATCTTTTACCACAGCAAAATCGCCAATTGCCATCATAAAAAGATAGGTAGAATGGGGGATATTCATTTCCCAAAAATCGGTTCTTGTGCCATCGCCATTAATTTCGGATTGCATTAATGTGCCATTTGAAAGTGTTTTGTATTTTTCTTCGACGGTTATTGCAATTTCGTCAGTACATTTTTCATTGGGAGAATCGATGGTAGGAAACCAAACAGAATTAGCTTCCGTTTCTCCTTGTGTCCAAATTTGTTGAGGTTTATCTTGGTCTTCTCCTTTTTCATTAATAAAGTAAAGTCCTTTATCAGATCGTATTGCTGCACTTCCACCTTCTTTTAACTCGTTTGGTTTTGCGGTGTAATCAAGAAAAAGTTTTAGTGTGTCGTTTCTAGTGTATTTTTTTGGTAAGTCGATGGTAATTAGTAAACTATCATAAACATATTTTAAGTCTGTCATTACTGGAAAACCATCATTTCCTTTGGTAATTAATTGCACTTTATGAATATCCATTCCTCTTGCATCAAGCATAAGAATGCTTTGAGGGTAGAAATAGGGTTTTAAAGTTAGTTCAGCTTTTCCGTAGAGGTAGGCTTTTTCCCAGTTAAAACTTACCGCCAATTTGGTATGAATAAGGTCAAAAATTTGAGTATTTGAACCATGATAAACCGTTGGCTCAAGAACTTTATTAGGGTTTTCAACTTCAACGGTTTGCTCAGGTAAATTAATTGTTTGAGTTGGTTTACAACCGATAAACACTACAACAAAAAGTGCGATAAATATAAAATGTTTAACCATTTTTAGATTAATTAATGATAGTAAAGGTGATAATTATTGATGGGATAAGCAAAAAGTATATGATAAACGGTGAAAAAATCAATTCAAAAGGAGTTACTCAGTATAATAACCTCTGCTATCCTTAACTGGAGCAGTTGATTTTATTGGGGCAATTTGCTTTTCTGTTTTTTCAGTTGTGGTGGAATCTTTTGATGAAGTACAGCTGCAAAATGCACTAATTAGTGAGCAAACAAGGAGTATTTTTTTCATTTTTATTTGTTTTGATTGTTCAAAATTAAGCAAAAGGTGTGAAATAATGTATTTCACCCACTTTAATACTCACTCAATTGAGTCTATATCTCTTTGAAGGGATTATTGTGGTGATTTTATTTTTGTAATTTAGTGGAATGAAAAAAGGGATTTTTATATTATTGGTTGGATTTGCATTTGTTGGCTGTCATAATTATCATAATGATTGTTTAAAATGGTTCAATAATATAAAAGAAGGGACTACAATTACAGATGTAAAAGAAAGTCAACCAGATTTTATTACGATTAATTGGGAAAACCCAGATACTCTTGAAGAAAATTACTTAAGGTACTATATTGAAGAAATAAATGGTTCAAAAGATTTACTCAACATGGACTATTTTATAGAATTTAAAAATGGAAAATTTAGAGGTGCTTTTACACATAAGTAAAAGTCTCTTAAACTTCAAAACTCATTCTTTTTCCTCTAAAATCTTCATCAATAATTCCCCTATTGTAAACTAAATGTCCGTTTACAAAAGTTTGCATTACTTTCGATTTAAAAATTTGTCCTTCCATTGGCGACCAGCCACATTTGTAGAGGAGATTTTCTTTTTCTACTGTCCACGGATTATCCAAATCTACCACCACCAAATCTGCAAAATAACCTTCACGAAGATAACCTCTGTCAACAATTTTAAAACAATCGGTTACGGCATGACTCATTTTCTCTGCAATTTTTTCTAAGCTAATTTTTCCATCATGGTAAAGTTCGAGCATTGCTACCAAAGCGTGTTGCACCATTGGTCCGCCAGAAGCAGCATTAAAATATGGTCTTAATTTTTCTTCGATGGTATGCGGAGCATGGTCGGTAGCTATCACATCTATTTTATTTACCAAAAGACCTTGTAAAAGTGCAGCTCTATCACTTGCTTTTTTTACTGCAGGATTCCATTTAATAAATGCACCTTTTTTCTCATAATCTTCATCAGAAAACCAGAGGTGATGAATACAAACTTCGGCAGTAATGCGTTTTTCTTTTAATGGAATAGTGTTGTCTAATAAACCAATTTCCTTAGCGGTAGATAAATGAAACAAATGAAAACGAGTATTGTATTTTTTTGCCAACGCAATAGCATTTGCCGAAGATTTATAACAAGCTTCCTCACTTCTAATTAAAGGGTGACAAGAGATGGGAACATCTTCGTCGTACTTTTCTCTATAAATTGCCGAATTATTTCTGATGGTGGTTTCATCTTCGCAATGGGCTGCAATTAATAGTTTGCATTTAGAAAAAAGTTCTTCTAATGTTTTTTGATTATCAACCAACATATTTCCAGTAGAAGCACCCATAAAAACTTTTACTCCACAAACAGTTTTAGGGTCGGTTTTTAAAACTTCATCTATATTATCGTTAGAAACTCCCATGTAAAAAGAGTAGTTGGCTAACGAATTTTTTTCGGCAATATCATATTTGTCTTGAAGTAATTGTTGAGTCAATGTGTTGGGAACAGTATTAGGCATTTCCATAAAAGAAGTAGTTCCTCCAGCAACTGCAGCAATAGATTCGGTATGGATATTAGCTTTATGGGTTAATCCTGGTTCTCTAAAATGTACTTGATCATCAATAACTCCAGGTAAGATGTAATTGTTATGAATGTTGATGGTGTCGTTCTCTTTTTCTAGTTCTGAAATATCATCTTCTTGAGAAAAGATTTTAGCAATTCGTTCTCCCTTAATAAGAATATGACCAGGAAAGAGTTGCCCCTCGTTGACTATTTGTGCGTTTTTTAATAAAATTCCCATGGATAAATTATCTTTCATACTTCTTAAACCAACTTTTCATTTTCATTTGGATAACGCCTAAAATGGCTTCCTTAAAAATTCCTTTACTCATTTTAGAGGCACCTTCTTGTCGGTCGGTAAATATAATAGGTATTTCAACAATGTTAAATCCAAATTTAGAAGCAGTAAATTTCATTTCAATTTGAAAGGCGTATCCTTTAAATTTAATGTTATCCAAATCTATTGTTTCTAATACTTTTCGAGTATAGCATTTAAACCCAGATGTGGTGTCTCGAATTTTTGTGCCAGTAATAAAACGAACGTAAGCCGATGCATAATAAGACATTAGCACTCTTCCCATGGGCCAATTTACCACATTAACCCCAGACTTGTATCGAGAACCGATTGCCAAATCTGCTCCACCTATTGCGCAAGCATCGTGTAACTTTATTAAATCTTCGGGATTGTGAGAGAAATCGCAATCCATTTCAAAAATATATTGGTAATCTCTTTTTAACGCCCACTTAAATCCATGAATATAAGCGGTTCCGAGTCCTAATTTTCCTTTTCGCTCTTCCAAAAAAAGTTGATTCGGAAATTCGGTTTGTAAGGTTTTTACGATAGTTGCTGTGCCATCTGGCGAGCCATCATCAACAATTAAAATATCAAAAGGATTTTTTAAAGAAAAAACAGTACGAACCATTTTTTCGATATTTTCCTTTTCGTTGTAGGTTGGTATGATTACAATGCTGTCCGACATTTTACTTTTAAAGTAATCTTGTAAAGATAATTAATTGATGTGAAGAATTAACTGCCGTTTATAAAATTGTGTTAAATGATGTTAAGAATACTATAAAAAAGGAGTAGGTAATACTAAAATATATATTCTTAACATTATACTTTTCTCTTGCAATTTTTCATTTTCTGATAATTATCAGTTACAATACTGGTATTAATCATGCTTTTTCATTTTCTAATTTCGTAACTTTAACTTTTTAATTTCAAAGAGTTACTCATGCAATATAAAAAAAACTTATCTATATTAGTTCTAACTATCGGTTTAGTACATCTAAATTTATTTGCACAAGTTGATGTGTCTGCTTCGGGTGGAGATGCTTCTAGCGTTAGTGGTTCTACAAGTTATTCTGTTGGACAAGTAGTTTACACCACCAATACTGGAATTGATGGCTCAGTGGCTCAAGGTGTACAACAACCTTATGAAATTTCGATTGTAACCGAAATTGAAGAAGCCGAAGAAATTAGTCTATCTTTTTCCGTTTATCCAAATCCAACAACTAACTTTATAAAATTAAACATAGGAAATTATACCCCTGAAAACTTAAACTATCAACTTTATGATGCAAGTGGGAAAATCATAGAAAGTAAAAAAGTAGATAACATCGAAACTTCCATATTTATGGAAAATTCAGCACGTGGTATTTATTTTTTTAAAATTATCGAAAACAACAAAGAAGTAAAAACTTTTAAAATCATTAAAACTCAATGAGACAGTGTTTTTTTTATAAAAACACATAGGCGAATTAGTCCCGATAGCTGAGCATATCGGGAACAACTTAAAAAGTTTAAACTAAAAATTTAAAAACAATGAAAAAATTATTAATAGTTTTAGCTGTATTTGTTACAGCAAGTGTGTTCGCTCAAGCACCTCAAAAAATGAGCTATCAGGCAGTAATTAGAAATAGCAGTAGTGCATTAATTACTTCAACTACTGTTGGGATGCAAATAAGCATTTTGCAAGGTTCTTCAACAGGAACACCTGTTTATGTTGAAACTCAAACACCAACAAGTAATGTGAATGGTTTAGTAAGTTTAGAAATTGGAACAGGAATTACTGTTGATGATTTTTCAACCATTGATTGGTCAAATGGACCTTATTTTATTAAAACAGAAACTGACTTAGCTGGAGGAACAAATTACACAATAACTGGAGTGAGCGAGTTATTGAGTGTTCCTTATGCTTTACATGCTAAAACAGCAGAAAATATTACTGGAAGTATTATTGAAACTGACCCCATTTTTGGAAGCTCCGTTGCAAGTGGTATAACAGGAACAGATGTAACAAATTGGAATAATAAATTGGATACCGAAATTGATGGTTCAATTACCAATGAAATACAAATATTAAATTTATCAAATGATACCATTTATTTAACTAATGGTGGTTTTGTAAAATTACCAGCAGGATTTAATGGACAATATTCCAGTTTAATTGGAGCACCAACAAACGTAAGCACATTTACTAACGATGCAGGTTATTTAACTACAGAAATTGATGGCTCAGTTACAAATGAAATTCAGGCTTTAAGTATTAGTAATGATACGCTATATTTATCTAACGGTGGTTTTGTAAAATTACCTTCAGCAAATGCTTGGTCGCTTTTAGGAAACATAGGAACTAACCCTTCTACCAATTTTATGGGTACAAAAGATACCAATGATTTAGTATTTAAAACAAATAATACTGAGAAAATGAGAATTTCTTCATTGGGAAAAGTGGGAATTGGGACATCAGGAACAACATTTCCTTTGGAAGTTAGTGTGCCCTCAACCAATGGCTCTCAATTTAATCTTAAACTCACAAATTTAACACTTGGAATTGGAAATGGCGTTGGAATTCTTTTTGCACCCGATGATGCTGCAATTGCAAAAATGGGAATTTTTGTAGAAAGGAAGGCGGCTTGGGGTTTTAGCACAATGCATTTTTTAAGTCGTTTAACTTCCGATTATACCTCTGCAGATTTAAGTAACTCTGTTATGTCGTTAACTCAGAATGGTTATTTAGGAATTGGAACAACAACCCCTTCATCACTACTCAATGTGCGTTCTTCTTCTTATAATCTATTAAAACTGGAAACTACCGGAGCTAATTCAAATGCAAATATAGATATTGCAACTACTGGATCAGGATCGGCACAATTCACTCAAACTGGTGGGGCTGGTGGATTTACTTTTTATCCTAATGGAGTGGTTGGTACACCAACGCTTGCCATAGTTCCATTTGGTACAACAGGTAATGTCGGTATTGGAACAACAACACCCAACACATTATTACAAGTTTATGGTAATAGTGGCAATCTATTAAAATTACAAACATCAAACATAATGAACACTTCTGGACAATCCATAGGTTTAACATTTGCTACTAGTGCTGATACTGAAACGGGGCGTATTGAGGCAATAACTGAAAGCAATGGTAATATTGGAATGCGGTTTTATACCTATAGTGGTGGGGCAAATGAAAGATTTAGAATTTCAAGTACAGGCAATATTGGTATAGGCAATAGTAACCCATCAGCAAAACTACACATTGGAAACGGAACTCGGTTTGTAGCATCAAGTGATGCTTCTATCTTTTTACAGTCGGGGAATGGTGCAGGTTCAGCAAGAGACTGGAAAATTTATGTTCCTATGACTGCTGGTTACCTTGCTTTTAGGGATATGGGGTTTGATAATTTAAACAATGGTATGGCAACCGATGCCATGGCAATTCAATGGGGTACTGGAAATGTTGGTATTGGCACAACTAATCCTGGATCAAAATTAGAAGTACAAGGTACAATAAAAATTGTAGATGGTTCTCAAGGAGTAAATAAAGTACTTACTTCAAACGCAGCAGGTTTAGCAAGTTGGCAAGCATTACCAAGCCATTACATTGGTGAAAACTATGGTGGTGGAATAGTTTTTTATATTTATGATAATGGACAACATGGTTTAATAGCTTCTACTGTAGATCAAAGTGTTGGACTACAATGGTACAACGGAATTAATAAATATACAGGCACAACAGGTGATGGTTTAGGTGCAGGCACAATGAACAGTACTATTTTGGTGGCTTCACAAATGGGTGATAACCCTACAGGTAATTTTGCTGCAAAACTTTGTGCAGATTATTCAATTACTGATAGTGGTGTTACTTATGGCGACTGGTACTTACCTTCAATATACGAGTTAAATTTATTATATCTTCAACAAGCCGTAGTTGGAGGTTTTGCGAATGACCCGTATTGGAGTTCAACTGAGACTGATAACGCAACTGCTTGGAGCCAAAACTTAACTACTGGCACTCAATACAGTTTTTACGGTAAAGCTGCACTATGGTATGTTCGTGCAATTCGAGCTTTTTAAATTATTCTACTACTAATCGATTGATTTAAAAAATGCTAACAGAATTAATTTGTAAAATAGTTACTTTTACGTTTAAGATTTTACACATTTTATAAATGTAGTGTCTTAAAAATCAACAAAGCCATTTCAAATTCATTTAGCATGTCAAAAATATCTATAGCCATACACGGAGGAGCAGGAACCATTTTAAGAAAAGATTTAACTCCCGAAAAAGAAGCTGCTTATTTAGCTGCTTTAAATGATGCATTAACTGCTGGTTATGCTGTTTTAGAAAAAGGTGGTTCGTCGCTCGATGCAGTTGAAAAAGCCGTAAATTCGTTAGAAAATACTCCTTTGTTTAATGCTGGAAAAGGTTCGGTTTTTACCGAAAAAGGAACTCACGAAATGGATGCTTCCATTATGGAAGGAAAAACCAAAATGGCTGGAGCAGTTTCCTTGATTACTGGCATAAAAAATCCAGTTTCGTTGGCTCGATTGGTGATGGAAAAATCGGAACATGTGTTTATGGCTGGTGCTGGAGCACTCGAATTTGCAAAATTGCACCACTGCCCTACCGAAGCTCCCGAATATTTTTACGATGATTTCCGACATAAACAATGGTTGGAAGTAAAGGGTTCTGATACTTTTCAGCTAGACCATGCCTCCACCAAAGACAAAAAATTTGGAACTGTTGGTGCTGTGGCAATTGATATAAATGGCAACATAGCTGCTGCAACTTCAACTGGTGGTATGACCAACAAAAAATTTGGTAGAGTTGGTGATAGCCCAATGATTGGTGCAGGAACGTATGCCAATAACGAAACCTGTGGCATTTCTTGTACAGGAAGTGGCGAATTTTTTATTCGTGGCGTGGTGGCTTACGATGTTTCTTGTTTAATGGAATACAAAGGTTTATCGTTACAAGAAGCTTGCGATACGGTAGTAAAAGACCGTTTGTTAAAAATTGGTGGTGATGGTGGACTTATTGGAGTTGATAAGTTAGGAAACCTTGCTTTTTCGTTTAACACAGAAGGAATGTATCGTGGCAAAAAAACCAGCAAAGAAACCTATGTTGGGATTTATGTGTGAGGTTGGAAGACCGAAGACGGAAGTCGGGAGTTTGAAGACTGAGAACTGAAAACGAACTTTGAAATTCCTAGAACACACCCCTACCTCCCGAAAAAAACGGGACAGGCTCTCTCAAGAGGGGAAGCTAACGCTCAATGCCAACTTCGGACTCCAGTTTTCGTTCCTCTACGAAAGCCCTCCCTTCGGGAGGGTTGTGTTGGCTTCTTTATATTCTTCCAACGTCATAATTTTTGTGGAGCGAGTTTTCAAATCAAACTTATCACCAAAAGATAAAATGTGAACTTTTAAATCGGTAACCGACAAAGGCAAATTGTCGTCTAATATTTCTCTATAATTGTGGGTTAACCAGCTTGGGTCGAATAAAATTGCCATACCAGAACCAATTACTGTAAACACATTGTTTTTAATAATTACGCCTGTATCTTCCGACAAGCCAAGTCCAATTAACTTTGGAAAAGCAGCTACTGCTTCAGCTAATCTGCCAAATCTACCACGTTTAATAAAATGAGTATCAATGATTAATTCAGGAATAAAACCCATTCCTTCTCTAAATTTGGTAGAGCCTCTAACAATAGATTCGGTAACATTTCCTCCCGAAATCATTTCTTGCGACATACACATTGCTCCTGCACTTGTACCTGCAACCACAAATTCTTCGTTTTCGTAACGGTCTTTTAATATTTTATGAAACTTGGTATTTCCAATAAAATTAACTATTCGAGATTGGTCTCCACCGGAAAACATTACCCCATTACAGGCTATTAAATCTTGAATATTTTCTTCACTTTCTGCTTCTTCGACACTATTTATCGATAAAACTTTTACATTTTCACAACCTAATTTATGAAAAGCATGTAAATAATTTTTTCCTACTTCCTCTTGAATACTCGATGCTGTTGGTATTACAATAATTTTACTCGATGTTCCTCCAGCTTCTTTTACGACATGCGATAATATACCGTCATGAATAAATTCCAATATATAATTTTCACTTTTTTCTATTCCTTTATCCTCGTTTCCGCCAATTGGAATTAAAGTTCCCTTTGCCATGCTTGTATATTTAAAATAAACGTGTACATTTAATTCCTGCAAAAAAAGATAAATTAATTTTAAAATTCACCACCTATAAGATAAGTTATTATGAAGATTATTAACATAAATGTAATGCGAGGACCAAATTATTGGTCGGTTAGAAGACACAAATTGATTGTGATGGTTTTAGATATTGAAGAACTAGAAGATTCTCCTACCAATACGATTTCAGGATTTGATAAGCGTCTTAAAAAAATGTTTCCTGGAATGCAAGAACATCGCTGTTCTGTTGGTAAAGTTGGTGGATTCTTTTCAAGAATTAAAGAAGGAACATGGATGGGACACGTTATTGAACACATTGCATTAGAAATTCAAACCATGGCTGGAATGGATACTGGTTTTGGACGAACTCGTGATTATGGCGAAAAAGGGGTTTACAACGTGGTTTTCGATTATCACGAAGAAAAAGTAGGCGTTTATGCTGCTAAAGCTGCCGTTCGAATTGCCGAAGCTCTTATTTCGGGCGATAAATACGATTTAGATGCCGACATCCAAGAAATGCGTGAATTGCGTGAAAGTGTTCGCCTTGGACCAAGTACCGCTTCAATTATTGATGAAGCCGTGAGTAGAGGTATTCCGTGGATACGATTAAACAAATATTCGTTGTGCCAATTGGGTTATGGCGAAAATCAAAAACGAATTCAGGCAACCGTAACCAGCCAAACCAGTAGCATTGGTGTAGAATTGGCTTGTGATAAAGAAGATACCAAATATTTGTTGGAACAAGCCGAAATTCCTGTCCCAAAAGGTGAAATTGTAAAAAGTGAAGACAGTTTATTGAGTGCATTAAGAAGCATTGGTTATCCTGTGGTAATAAAACCTGTAAACGGCAATCACGGACGAGGAATTACCACCAACATTACCTACAAAGAAAATGCACTCATTGCTTATCATGCAGCAAAAAATGTTTCAAAGTCAGTAATTGTTGAGAAATACATTACTGGCGATGATTATCGTGTGTTGGTAATCAATTACAAATTGGTTGCCGCTGCTTTACGAACTCCAGCTCGTGTAATTGGCGACGGAAAATTAACTATCGAAAAACTCATTGAAGAGGTAAACAAACATCCAAAAAGAGGGTATGGACACGAAAAAGTGTTGACTTACATTACTGTGGATGACATGACTAAAACCATCTTAAAAAACAAAAAGTTAACTCTTAAATCCATACTTAAAAAAGATGAAATATTAAATCTTAAAGATACTGCCAACCTAAGTACAGGAGGTACTGCCGAAGATGTAACCGACATTATTCATCCGTATAATATTTTTATGTGCGAACGAATTGCTCGCATTATTGGGTTAGATATTTGTGGAATTGATATTATGACGAGTTCATTAAGTCAACCTTTACCAGAAACCAATGGAGCTGTTTTAGAAGTAAATGCAGCCCCCGGTTTTAGAATGCACCTCGATCCAGCAGAAGGTTTGGCTAGAAATATCGCTGCACCAGTTATTGATATGTTATTCCCTCCTGGACAGGATTTTAGAATACCTATTGTTTCGGTAACCGGAACAAATGGTAAAACCACCACTACCCGATTAATTGCACATTTATTAAAATTAAAAGGCTTTAAAGTGGGTTATACCACTACCGACGGGATTTACATTCAAAACAGATTGTTGGTAAAAGGCGATTGTACAGGACCGCAAAGTGCCGAATTTGTGTTGAGAGACCCTACCGTAAATTTTGCAGTTTTAGAAACCGCACGAGGTGGTTTATTAAGAGCAGGATTGGGTTTTGCAACTTGTAATGTTGGTGTGGTAACCAATGTGGCAGCCGACCACTTAGGGCTTAAAGGAATTCATACCATTGAGCAATTGGCTAAAGTAAAAGGTGTTATTCCCGAATCGGTGATGCCAAGTGGTTACGCTGTTTTAAATGCCGACGACGATTTGGTATATAACATGAGAACCGACTTAAAATGTAATGTAGCATTGTTTTCGATGGACGAACAAAATGCTAAAATTAAAAAACATGCCAAACGAGGTGGAATGTCGGCAATATACGAAAATGGTTACATTACCATTTGTAAAGGCGAATGGAAATTACGTATTTGTAAAGCCGTAAATGTGCCGTTAACCATGGGCGGACGGGCATCGTTTATGATACAAAATATTTTACCAGCAGCTTTAACTGCTTTTGTTAGCGGAATAAAAATTGAGGATATAAAAGTTGGTTTAGAATCGTTTATTCCTTCGCCATCGCAAACACCTGGACGATTGAATTTGTTTGAATTTAAAAACTTTACACTGTTGTTGGATTATGCCCACAACCCCGCTGGATTAAGGGCTTTACAAAAATTAATTGAACGCATGGACGGCAAACCAAAAGTGGGTATTATTGCTGGTATTGGCGACCGTAGAGTAGAAGACAATGTAGAAATTGGTCAAGTTGCAGCAGAAATGTTTGACGAAATTATTATTCGTCAGGATAAAAATTTAAGAGGCAGAACCGACCAAGAAATTATTGATATGCTAACGGTTGGAATTAAAAAAGTGAACCCTAAAAAACAATTTAAAGTGATACCCAATGAGTTTGAGGCGATAACTTATGCCGTAAAACATGCCAAAAAAGGTTCGTTAATTGTGTTGTGTAGTGATGTAGTACCTGATGCCTTAGATTTGGTAATGAAATTTAAAGAAGACGAAGCCAAAGATTTATACAAATTTTCGGTAGATGATATTCCTAATGCTCATGATTAATAAAAAAATAAACGGCTATGTGTAATGGAGTATATAGCCGATTGTTGTGCGTAAGTTAAGTGAGTCCAAAGATAAACAAATTTGAGAAAAATAAGATAATAGTATTACCTTTGTATCATGAAATAAAAAAATTATTAAAATGGGATTAAAAGATAAATTGCAAAAACTTAGTAAGACTGAAACTACTAAAAAAATAGATTTAGAGAAAGTTATATCTGAATGGCAAACAGAAGTTGAAAAAACTCTTAAAGAGACATTGGATTGGCTTAAACCTTATCTTGAACAGGGACTTCTTAAAGCAGTAGAAAAGGAAAAAACTATTAAAGAAGAAATTTTAGGCGAATACACGATAAAACAATTAGAATATGAATTTGGAAAATTTAGACTTGTGTTTGAACCAATGGGGCGGAATATATTAGGAGCTTGGGGAAGAATTGATGTTTATTTAAGAGGAAGTAAAACTGATAAATATGTTTTGGTTTTGTTAGGTGAAAACTTTAAAATATCAAAATGGTATCTTTCTTCATTTCAAGATAAGTCAAAAAGGACTGAATTTAATAAAAAGAATTTAGAGAAACTTATCGAAGAGTGGATTGACAAAAATACATTTTGAGGATTATGGAAGAAAGACTTAATAAGGCTGTGGATAATTACAATGTCGTAATTTCAATCTCAAAAAAAGCACAAACACTAACAAAACAGGACAAGAAATATGTTTCAGAGTTTAATCTTCCAATATTGGGTAAAAAGTTTAAGGATTCTCACGCTGAAATAGATGAATATTTTGATAAATTGAGTGACATAATATTAGAATATTCATTTTTGGAACTTTTTGCGTCTTTTGAAGCTATTGTAATCGAAAAGATTAAATTAGCTTCTGGTGAAATGAAAAAAACACTTAACTCGAACTATAATACCTCCTTTCCTTTTAATTCTTATGAAGAACGTTTTGTTAAAAATGAAGATGATTTAAGTAGTTTGAATAAGATTTTGAATTTATTAGAAAACAAGATTGATAATAATCTATATGATAAATTGAAAATTATTGTAAAATATAGAGATAGATTAGCACATGGTAAGAGATTTAATGAGGATATTGTTCTAGAAAGTATTGATGAGACAAAGAAAATAATGGAGCAGATTTTAGATGAAATATAACCTACCCCCCTCTCTGTCCGTTTGAAGCCAAGCCTTTGTGTGTAGGCAACTACGGATTAATATTTTTTTACATTAGTTCGATATAATTTCCCCATGCTCCCATCAAGCGTCCCGCTTGTGGTTTTAAAAAAGTTGTAAACAATATCACAAGGCAGAGCCTTGCGATAGCAAATGGGATTGTTGGCGTTCATTTTGGGCTGACTGCATACAAATAACATAATGAGATAAACTAACCATAAATAATGAAAAGAGAAATTTCCAATATAAATCTGATTCTGATTATTTTCCTTGCTGGATTATTAAGTTGCACAAGGAATAAAACAAATTCAGATTCATTAACTGAGTTAGATTCAACTCTAGTTCAGGCTGGAAATATTTCGTTATCTAGTGTCATAGATACCTGTGGAATTGATTCAATTTTATTAAACAGTGATTATTTGTTTTCAAACCAAGACACAATTACACTTATTAAAAGGGAGCAATTATTATATCCACTTGACATGAGAGTCAGGAAGATTCTTAAAAATCATAGATATGGAGACTATTTCTATGTTTCATCATACGATTTACTCGATAATGTTTCTATGTTCACTTATTTTGAGGATGAAACCGAAGCTCCGACTGTTTATATCGCAACTATAAAAGATTGTGAATTAATTAGTAAGATTGCTGTTGGATTTGGTTCTTCTTGGGAACATGGCAATAAAACAACCGAATCTGTAATTCACGACGATAAGACAATTGAAAAGATTTCATATTCTGCATCTAAAGACTGGGGTGATTATACTGAATGGAAATATGACACAATAATCGTAAGATATAAGATTACTGAAAATGGATTGATTGAAGAATTGAAATAAAAACGAAACGCCAACACATGGTATAGTGCATGTGGGTTTTAGAGGTTTGCGAAGGTTTGTGTCTCGTAAATAAAGTCGGTGTAAACTGATAGGAAATCACCCCGTAATCCTGCACGACACCATACCATCAAACATTAGCAGCAATAAAAGGAAAAATATCAGTGGTGGACATTCTATTGAAATTCAGAAAATTAAAATTGCGGACAATTCCGTACTTCGTGGACAGCTTAACAGGTAACAACAAAGAATTAGAAAAAGTTTTTTTGCCCATGCACTTTTGGACTACGCAAGCAAGCACATTTCAATTTTGCTTTGGAAGCGTTTATTTTTCAAAGGTCAAAGCAAAATTGAAAAGAGCTTGCCCCACCGTACAAGAAAAACATCGAACTCCGTTGACAGTTTCGTCAATGACCACAGACCTGACAGGTTTGAAAACCTGTCAGGTCTTATCAAAAATAAAAAATAAAAAAATCGACAATTCCATAGAATTCCTTATCTTTTCCACGTACATAATCCATGTGGATAATCCAATGGGGGTAACCCCCCTCACTATCCGTTTGAAGCCAAGCCTTTGTGTGTAGTACCTACGGATGAATATTTTTTTACATTAGTTCGATATAATTTCAAGTATTATTTGTCTCGAAAGCTTTCGGGAGTGTCAGATACAGCAAATTTCAAAAACAGAAAGATTATTTTTCTACAAATAACATGATTTAGTTACCCAAAAAATAGTTGTTCAGTAACCAAATGGTTGTAGAGTTATTGTAAAAGGAATGTTCACCGCACTGTACTTTTCCTTCTTTGCAAATTTTTCTTTAAATTTAACAGCGAAGGAGTTCTTTTTTTTAAAAACAAAATTGTACATTTGCAGCCTTAAAAAAATTAATAATTAAATTTTAAAACAATGCCTACAAAGATTAGATTACAAAGATATGGTAAAAAGAAATTTGCTTTCTACCATGTAGTTGTAGCGGATGCTCGTGCCCCACGTGATGGGAAGTTTATAGAAAAACTAGGTACTTACAACCCAAACAACAACCCTGCAACAATTGACGTTAATTTCGAAAGATGTTTGCACTGGGTAAAACAAGGTGCTCAACCTTCTGACACTTGCCGTGCTTTACTTTCTTACAAAGGAGTTATGCATAAAGACCACTTGGATAGAGGTGTTATTAAAGGTGCTTTAACACAAGAACAAGCTGATAAGAAATTTGATGCTTGGATGAAAGAAAAAGAAGGTAAAGTTCTTGGTAAAACAGATAGCTTAGCAAAAGCTACTGCAGATGCAAAAATAGCAAGAATGGCTGCTGAAAAAGAAGCGAACGCCAAAAAAGCGGCAGAAGTATTAGCAAAAATAACTCCTGTAGAAGAAGTTGTTGAGGTTGCACCAGCAATTGTTGAAGAAGAAGTTACTGAAACAATTGTTGAAGAAGTTCCTGTTGCTGAAGCAAAAGAAGAAACTCCAGTAGCTGAAGCAAAAGAAGAAGCTCCTGCAGCAGAAGAAAAAGAAGAAGAAGCTTAATTTCTAATGAACATTGAGTCGTGCTATTATTTAGGTTACACCTCTAAAGTTCATGGAAAACAAGGAGAACTCATTATTAATTTAGATGTAGATTTTCCTGAAGAATACAAAAATTTGGAATCAGTGCTTATCCGCATGAACAAACAGGATAATTCGCTGATTCCTTTTTTTATTAGTACTACTCAGTTGCTAAATAACGGCACACTCAAAATTAAGATAGACGACATTAATACTGTTGACCAAGCAAAAGCATTGGTCGGAAAAGAACTATTTTTACCTTTAGATACACTCCCAAAATTAACTGGTAACCAGTTTTATTACCACGAAGTGGTCAATTTTGAGGTACTAGATAAAGAAAAAGGAACTATTGGAAAAATTAACCAAGTATTAGCTTATCCAACGCATGCCATATTTGAAATTATTAATGTTGATGGAAAAGAAATTTTAATTCCGATAACTGACGAGATTATCACCAACGTAAATCGAGAAAATAAAACCATAGAAATTACTGCCCCCGAAGGTTTGATTGAGATTTATTTGGAGTAATACTGAAAATTTACGAACTTTAACAAAAAGAATAAGTTATGTCTGGGTTAGATAGTATAAAAAATAGTTTGATTGACCGAATATTAGCAACTAAAAATGAAGAATTGCTAAAAGCAATTTGTAATATTTTTGAGTTCACTCAAACCGACAGTATAATTTCACTCTCGTCGGAGCAACTGGAAATGTTACAAATGAGCGAAAAAGATATTGAATGTGGAAATTTAGTTGCTGATGTTGAATAAATAAATAAGATGCTGAATTGACCCATCCTAAAAAATTACTGAAATTTTTAAAGAATAATTAAATCATCAGCATATCAACAAGTATCATTGCTGTTTATTTGGAGTAAATTACTATATTTGAACTTAAACATGGTGCGAATAAAGTGTATATGCACTTTATTCAGATGTTGCCCACAATATGAAAAAAATATTTTACATAATTATTTCTATAAATTTCATTCTTGGTTGTAATCAAAAACCTAGTATTAACGATTCTGAAAAAAGAAATGGAAACTGGGTTTGGTTTATTGATAAAACAACTGGTATTGAGCAATGGATACCAGTTGGAGAAGTTAATCCTGTTGAATCGGGAAAATACACTATGTTTTTTTCTAATGGGAAAATCTTTGAAAAAGGGACAATTTTAAACGAAAAACAAATAGATACTGTATTTACTTATGATATAAATGAAAAATTGATAAAATATAGAATAATGCTTGAAGATTCCAGCTACGACTACATAGTTAATGATGGTTATTATAAATCTTATCATCAAACAACAGGTAAAATATTAGAAACAGGCACAGCTCAGAATCATATATTAGGAGGAAATTGGACTAGATATTATGAATCTGGCAATATAGAATTTAGAGATACTATTATTGGTAATCAAAAAATCAAGACTAAATATTTTGAATCGGGGATAACAGAAAGTATTGTCCCTTTTATGAACGATAAAAAATATGGAGTTTCACAATTTTGGTATGATAACGGCCAATTAGAAGAATTATCCAATTGGAAAAATGGCAAGAAAATCGGAATTGTTACTTTTTATTATAAAAATGGACAGATTCATGAGAAAAAAAATTGGGATGATGGTCAAAAAAATGGCTTTGATAGTTTATGGTTCGAAAATGGACAACTTAACCAAGTTGCTAATAATAAAAATAATTTGCCTAATGGATATTGTGAAATATGGTACCCAAATGGAAACTATAAATTCAAAGGAAACATAACGGGTAAAATGAAACAAGGAGAATGTAAAAGGTACTTTGAAAATGGTGTAATTCAATCTATTGTTATTTATAAAAACGATGTGCCAAATGGTTTAGCAAAAATCTATAATGAAAAGGGAGATTTGATAGAAATAGCTAACTATAAAGATGGCTTACCTAACGGAAAAGTTGAAACGTATGAAAAAGGAAAATTAACCCAAACTGACATTTACCAAGATGGCGAACTTATTAAAACACAATAAAAACGACCACACAACATCGTGTATTAAACATGCGGTTGCTAGCTGTAGTGGTTATCTGAAACTTTTACTGTTTACTCTATATGCTTTAAAAAAAACAAAACAATAAAGTGTCACACTCCTTCCAATTTAAACAATTTACCATCCAGCAAGATTTATGTGCCATGAAAGTAGGCACAGATGGTGTTTTGTTGGGTGCTTGGTCTAATGTTAAAGAAGGGAATATTTTAGACATTGGCAGTGGAACTGGACTGATTGCCATTTTACTTGCTCAACGAACCAAAAGTGCTTTAATTACTGCCATTGACATTAACCAAAATGCGTATTTACAAACATTACAGAATGTGAATGAATGTAAATGGAAAGAAAGGATTTTGGTATTTCATTCTTCGGTGCAAGATTTTAAATCAGAAACAAAATACGATTTAATAATTAGCAATCCACCTTATTTTATTGATTCTACCAAAGCACCACAACATGAAAGAAACACAGCAAGACATACCGATGAGCTTTCTTTTTTGGATTTAATAACTGCGGTTAAAAGGCTTTTAAAAAAAGATGGGTTATTTGTCCTCATTCTTCCAACCGAAGAAGCACAATTGTTTATTAAAGAGGCTCAAGAAAAAGAACTTTACCTCAATAGAAAATGTTTGGTAAAACCAAATTCAAACAAAGCAGTCAAAAGAATACTTATGGAATTTTCTTTGTACAACCCTGAATTAAAAGAAGAGGAATTGACAATTGAAACCGAAAAAAGACATCAATACACGAAAGAATACATAATTTTAACACAAGATTATTATTTGAATTTTTAGAATGGCAATAGATAATTATCAAGGAAAAAAATACTGTGGAGACCACAGTTTTAAAGTGGATGATAATTTAACCATTGAACAGGCTTTGCAAATAAGTATTAACAACAAATCTTTTACCATCACCATGAGAACGCCTGGTAATGATGAAGAATTAATTAGAGGGTTGTTGTATTCAGAAGATATTTACAAAGGCAAAGATAATTTCAAAATTTCTTTTACTGAAAATCAGGAAAGAGGTATTACCGAAGCAAACCTTATTCTTCCAGAAAATTTATTAGGAGATGGATATTCAAATAGTAGAAACATTTTATCAGTTTCATCCTGTGGAATTTGCGGTAAAACAGAGTTAGAGCATATCGATAACCGCAATAAATTAGAGGAAAACAACACCTTAAACATTCTTCACTTATATAAAATGTTTGATGCCATGAAAAAAGAGCAACCTACTTTTCATCAATCGGGAGGTTCTCATGCTGCTGCTGCATTTACCAATTGTAGTGAATTGCTTGCTATTATGGAAGATATTGGTAGACACAATGCGGTTGACAAAGTAATTGGCAAGCTTATTAACAGTAATCAATTAAATGAAGCTAAATGCTTAATTGTAAGTGGAAGAATATCGTATGAAATTGTATCGAAAGCTTTTGCTGCAAAAATACCTATTTTAGGTGCTGTTTCTGCTCCTTCAACTTTGGCTGTAGATTTTGCAAAAGAATTGGGAATAACTTTATTAGGATTTTGCAGAGATAATAAGGCCACTTGTTATGCTCATCCCGAAAGAATAATTTCTTAATTTATAAGTGTTACCACACCTCTTTTAGAAAACTCTTCACCTGAAGCAGATTGGAATAGGATGACATAAACATATGAATCTACTTGGCACATTTTGCCAGAATTATTTACTCTTCCATTCCATGCTTCATTTAAGTCTTTTGTTTCAAATATTTTTTGTCCCCATTTATTGTATATCTGAAGCAAATAGGAAGTTGGGTCGGGATAAGTTAATATTGGCTTAAACGCAACATTATAAATACCCATAGGAGCAAATGCATTAGGCACATAAATTAGTGGCTCATGCATAGCACAAGATTCGTTGGATATACTGGTTGCTTGAGGTAAACTGCCCACATGAGGCACAGGATTTTCGGTAGCTATTATTTTGTAGCAGAATTCTCCATTACCTTCCAATACCTGAGAAATATCATCGATAAAAATAGTAGAATCACTAAATGAAGCAATGGTAGCAATGGCAGAAGATTCCCAAATTCCAGCGACAGCTCTATAAATCTCATACTTTTGAACATTTCCTAGCCAACCATCATATTGGGTAATGGTTAGGGTATTTGTCCCTATTATTCCATCTGATTTCACCTTTAGCCAAATTGTTCTACCAATGTTTGAAGTAAACTTTACAGTACCACAGGAGTTAATTGCTTCAACTTGATAAAAATAATATGTACTATTTGCATCTACATCGCTTTCATCAACAAATTGAACCAAAGGATTCATATTTGGATAGGCTGAAACTGAGCCAACAGTAGTATATGGACCACTGACGGAAACAGCTCTTTTTATTCTATAGGAAGTAATGTCTGCTGCTGTGTCAACATAAAACTGTAAATTTATTTGTTCAGAATCTACAACAGTTGCTGCATAAAGATAATTGAACGTTGGGTTTATGTAAAATGTATTCGTGTTTAAGGTAATATCATTCGATGAAGAAGTAAATGGACCAACACCACCATTTTCTACTGCCATCACAAAAAAATTGTAAATAGAACCTTGATTAATACTTAGAAAAGTAAAAATAGTAGTTAAAGAAGTTCCTATTAAAATAAAAGGTCCAGCATTTTCACTAACATATACTTTGTAAAGTACATTTGTGCCAGAAGTAAAATCATCATAAGAATTCCAGTTTAAAGTAATGCTCGGAACACATAAATCAAATGTATTGGATAAATATATGGTATTCGTATAATTATCTCCAGGAGGACTAAGGAGTAAGCAAGCATCTCGAGCATAAACTCCAAACTCTACAGATTCTATATCAGAATTATTAAAGCCTGTAGGAATAACATAACAATTGGTTCCAGCCAAAACAGAATCGAGCGTAATACTTTCTCCAGGATTTAAGGGATTTTCATAATTGATGTAATACATCACCAAATCTGGGTCTGCAATGGGCTGCCAACAAATAGTAACATTCCCAGCCAAATCTACTGAAATACTATCTACAATAGGTGTTTGCGGAGCAACACCAGTGGTACAATTTGCGTGGATTTTACTAACCCCAAAAATTAAAATGATAATTATACTTAACTTTTTCACAATCAATTGAAAAGACCAACAATACTACGTATAAGACTCCAAATTGTTGTATTAGTTGCTTTTTTCTTTTGGAAATTCCAATTTACCCATTTTTAATTTGTTGTATCGATCAACTAAAACAGCTACTAATTTACTAAATGAATTCATTGCCTCTTTAGTGGCTGCACTAATTTCCACTCCTTTTAATTTAAGTAATAAAAACCCATACAATCCATTTAAACAGGCATGTATTTCATTATGTGCTTCTCCACCAGATCTAATGATAAAATTATTAATGTTATCTTTAGCAGCTAAATAGGTTTCTTGATATTTAATATCCTGAATTGTTGTTAATAAGGAATTATGAAGATTATTTAGCTCATTCAAATGTTTGAATGTAAAACTTAGGTGGCCTTTAGCAGTCAAATTTTCTTTCATCAGTTGTTCGATTAAATTTTGATACCAAAATTTCATAGCAAACTTTACTTCTGTTGATGCATTAAATTTTGTGATAACCACATCATTAATTTGTGTTAAGTCAAAATTATTAGATCGAATAATATCTTCTATTTGCCACATGTAAAGAATATACTCGGCAATATTTGTTTTTTCTTTTTCTTGTGCGATTAACATTACTTATTATCTTTCCCTAATTTGTCTTTATCGTATTGTTCATTTAATCCCAATACAATATCATTCGTAATGTTTATACTTTCGTTGTAATCAAGCACAACATTTCCTAATTGAGAGGCACCTATAATGATATTGTATTGGGATTTTTCATTGTGTTTCTTAATATAATCTTTCACTGTCTTTTGAAATTCTTCATTTAACTTGGCTTCTTCAGTTTGAAATTTGATGGTAAAATCATCTTTCAATTTATATAATCTTTGTTCTTCATCGGCTAACTCTTTTTGTCTAGTTTGACCTTCAAATTGTGTCATTGTAGGTGCATTTTTCTGAAATTCCATTACTTTTTTTTCAAAAGCTGCAGATTTTGCAGTTAATTCGGAATCGTATTTTTTTTCTCTTGCTTTTAGCTTATTAATTAACGCTGCATATAATTTATAATTCTTCTGAAGTGAATCGACGTTAATATATCCAATTTTAGAAGTTTCATCTTTTTGAATAGTTGTTTTTTTAGGAGTATCAACAACTTCAACATCTGTTGTTATTTCATCATTTGATGAATTCTTTTCTGAAAAATGCAAATAATATAATATTGCTACTGCTACTATTAATATTGCATTTAATGCTAAGGTAATGTTTTTCATAAATTTTAATTTATAAAATAATATTTTTCGTTACAGATTATTTCTGCAAAAATGCACAATATTATTAATAAAAATACTTGGAATTAAATAAATTCAGGCTGCATCGTGTTGCTAATGAACTCAAAAGGCAAATTGACCATACAAGCAAAATCCTCTCCAACCTCCTTCATGTCATCATCTTCCATCGAAAAATGCCACATTACGTTAATATCGGCACCAGATACTTTAAGATCGCTAAGTTTATAAAGGATAAATAAAATACGCTTGGAGGAAAAAATATTGAAATATTCTAAATTAAACACAAAATCTATTCTTTGATTTGGTTTAAAATCAGCATTTTCTAGCCATTCAATCAATGGAGCGTAAAAACGATCTACCTCTTTTACTACCGATTTACCTCTAATTGAAAAATTATTATTATCAATATCGAAAATAACTTCTGGCGATACGGTTGTTGCTTCTATTTTAATTTTTTCCATTTTTTTTCTTCTCTCGGAGTTTAAATGTCTGATTAAATTCAATACCAACAATAATATTTTATACGTATGAGCTTATTTGCAAGACAAAGTTGTTATAATAATAGATAAAACTCTTTTCTATTATAAACTTTTCATTTCCTTTAATTTACTGGCTTGTCGTCTTGATATTTCTATCTGTTCACCATTTTTTAACTTCACCATTAAGCCGCCATTGAACCAACTTTCGATTTTTTCTACCCAGTTTAAATTAATAATAAATTTACGGTTTGCTCTAAAAAATACATTTTCATCCAATCTGTTGGCTAAATTATTTAATGATTTAAGTATTAATGGTTTGTTGTTATCAAAATATACCCTTACATAATTTCCTTCCGACTCAAATAGTGGTACATCTGCTAATTTAACAAACCAGCATTTTTCACCATCTTTAACAAAAACTAAGTTTAATAAACCTAATTTTTGAGAATCGGAGAATGGTTCTAATTCAGCATCCTTCACTTTATTTATTGCTTCTTTTAATCTTTCTGGTTGAATAGGTTTTAATAGGTAATCCAATGCATTAACGTCAAAAGCTTTTAAAGCATAATCGTCATAGGCGGTTACAAAAATTACATGTGGAGTATAATCCAATTCTTCCAACACACCAAATCCATCTTTTCCAGGTAAGTGAATGTCTAGAAATACCACATCTGGTTTAAGGTTATCTACTGCTGCTATTGCAGCTTCAGCACTATCACATTCTGCAATGATCTCCACATTTGGAAAATCCAACAACAAATTTTTTAACTCTTCTCTGGCTAATCTTTCATCATCAATAATAATTGCTTTCATAAGCTATATTTTTAAAGAATTGTTTCTTTAGGAATAATAAGGATAGTTTTCACTTTTCCATTTTCATTTTTTATTTCAAAGCTTGCTTTGTTACCAAATAGTAATTTAAGCCGCTGCACCGTATTTACAATTCCAAAACCAGTTTCTGATTTTTCGTTTTTATGATACACTCCACAATTATAAATAACAATCATTAGTTTATCGTTACTCATAGACGAATTAATTTCTAATATTCCGCCATTAGGAAGCTTTGAGGTTCCATGTTTTATCCCATTTTCGACCAATGTTTGAATCATTAAGGGAGGTACTAAAAAGTTTTCTGTAGTAGAATTAATATTTTTTATAATGGTCAATCTTTCTTCAAATCTTGTTTTTTCTAATCCTAAATAATCATTTACTAATTTCATCTCTTCATTGAATGGAATTAATTTTTGTTTGCCCATTAACAAAGAGTTTCTGAGCACGTTGGAGAGTTGAGTAATCGCTTCTTTTGCTAATGTTGGATTTTCGTTAATTAAAGCTCTAATACTATTCATCGAATTAAAGATAAAATGAGGGTTTAATTGTGATTTCAGTTTATTTAATTCTATTTCGTTTTTAGCTGCTTGCCATTTCAAATTTTTAATTTCTTCTTTTTGATAGTTGGTAATAAAATGGAATAAGAAATAAAGTAATGACCATATTAAAAAAATAAAAGTCCAATTCATAATATCTGCAAAAGCATCAATAAATTTTATACCTTCAAAACTTTGAAGAATTATAATTTCTATAAAAACTAGCTTAAGAAAATAAACAATTATTCCTGAAACAAGATTTCCCAATAAAATCCTTGGAAATAATCGAAGGATGTTAAACCTCATCCAGTTTAATTTAACTATTATTAATCTAAATCCATGAGAAGTTAATAATCCAATAAGGTAAATAGATAGTAAGCTATATATTAATTCTGAACTTAATTTATTTCCAGTTAGGATGTTGAAAATACCAATAAAAATAATATAAATCAGCCAACCAAAGAATTGAGAAAACCAATATAGTTTCTTTTTATTTAACATATGTTTTAGTACTAAAGAGCTTTATTACATTTAGAAGAACTTAAGGTGGGTTCTAAAAATTGTTTTCTTTCAAAAAACAAAGATAATAAATAAGATGCAAGGCATATTTTTTTGGAATAGCCTTAGCTATTGCAAAAAAATATAACGCAGTCAGATTGTTTGTTATAGTTGCTCCCATTGGGTTTTCATAGTTTTTCATATACTGCTTCATCCGTCAGCTGACGGAATCCAGATAGTGTTTCAAAAATTTTCATTGTCTCTAAAAAACTATGAAAATTTTGATGTGAACCAATTTTTAGAACCCACCTAAAACAAATGTATTTATGTTTAAGGATTATTGAATCGTTTTTTACATCAAAGGTAAATTTAGCCCACTAAAGGTTTTTTAAAGCTGATGTTGTTTGACAAATAAAAAAGGGAACTAAAGTATAGTTCCCTCATTAAAAAAATACGACTAAATATATTTAATACATGAGCACATTATAAACATTACCATTTATGGTAACAGTTGCATTTGCATCACATGCTCCAGTTCCAAAATCAACACTTCTTGTTGCTAATCCTGAAGGAACTACATCTAGCTTTCCGCTAACTATCCATCTACAACAAATTTCTTTCCTTAAAGGAGAAGTAATGTTTACTGTATAGGCTAAACCATTTCTATTCACGCCATTTGCAGAACCAGTAATTAAATAAACATCATCACAAACGCCAGCTAATCCATGTGTAAAAAAATTGGTAGTATCTCCTTCAACCCATTCATTATATCTAGTAGAACTCCAAGTGGTAAAAGATTGATCGGTATAAGTAATTTTTCCATTGGTAACTTGAACAGTAAATTGTAGGTTATTGTTTGCGTTTAATCCATTGTTGGTAAGTGTTTTTGTTCCTTCAACTTTAATATCATTAACAAAATAATTTTGAGGTTGAACAGTTAAAACACTTCCTGAATTTACATATCTTCCAGTTATGGTAACGACTAATTTCCCTCTTCTATTAATACCGTAAACATCTGTACAATTAGTAGTTCCAAAATCAATTGTTAAAACTTTTGGCCAAGTTAAAGTGTCAATCCAAGCAGGATTAATAGAAACTGTAGCACAGTTACCAAAAGAATAGGCACTAGATTTACTACTCTGACCTTCGTCATTAACAGCTTCCTCGACCACTCTTTTAATGTCACCGAAAAAATTTTCTGCGGTAGAATTATCTTTAGCCGATGTTGTCGAAGAATCTACAACAACTGTTTTGTCTTTTTTGCAACCATTTATCATTAAAAATAATGAAATAAACAGTACTGTTACTAATCTAAGATTTCTCATAATTTATAGTTTAGGTTACTAAATTAATATTATTTTTTAATTTATCATTAAAATATATCTAAATGTCTGCCATAAATAAATGCTAGTCTAAATATTTATTATATTGTGATAATCGTGAAACAAAAAGAGATTTTTATTCGTATATTTGACAAGTATGTATATTTTTGAGTTATGAAAAAATTAATTCTTATATTAGCTTTATTAATTCCTTCTCTGTTTTTTGCACAAATTTTTGCACAAACTTCTAAAGATATCAACATTATTATTCAAAAAACGATAGATCTTAGTGCCTTAAAAAAATACTACAACGAATCTGAAATAGCTGGAGAAACTCCTATTATTATTATTAATGACGATAAAATTCCAAACAACTTAATTGTATTTAAGTTTAATAAGCGAGTTAAAATTATGACTCCAGAAGAAATGGAAACTTTTAAAAGCATTTACAAAGGAAGTTTAGATAGTTATTTTGTTTTCGAAGTGTTAGAATTTAAAAATGATGAAGTTATTATTAAAGCCACCTTTAGAAAAAATGAAAAAATTGCTATTCAGGTTAACATGAAAAAGCAAGACAATGAATGGTTAGTTACCCAATCTTCTGCAGGATAAACCTCTTGAATTGATGAGCAACTTAAAGCTCGATTTACACAATATTTATAACAACTCTGATTTAATTGATAACGCATTAAATACTATTATTAATGAAGCTATTGATAAAAAAATTAAATTAGTAGAAATCATACCTGGAAAAGGTTTTGGTCAACTAAAAAAGAAAGTTCTTCGTTTTTTGCAACAACCTCAAATCAAAAATAAATACCACAGAATAGATAAAGACAGTAAAAATTTTGGACGTATTTTTGTTCACTTTAAATTTCAATAGTGTTTACGTCGGAACAAAAAATATTTGCTTTAATTTTTCTTATTGCTTTTATCGCTATCATTTCTTTTCAATATTATATTGATAAAAAAAGAAATAAAGAGCTTTTTAAGGGTGCTTACTGGGTGCTTTTATCCGTAATTGGTTTACTAATTTTTTATGTATTGCTCAATAAACTACTGCATTAAAATCTACTTATTATTTTGCTTCTTGATATAATTTCAATCCTTCCTCTAACCACACTTTAAAATCATCTCTGTTACCATGGTGTTCGTAATCGGCAGAACCATTTGTTAAATCTTCTCCAGTAGGTCCTAACATGATGTAAAAAGGTTGTGTATTGATTTGGTATTTAGAAGTTTGCAGATAACTCCATTTATTTCCAACTGTTTTTAAAATTCTAGTTTTTCCGGGTGCATATTCAACTTCAATTTGTTCTTCAATAGGTAATTCTTCTTTTTCATCAACATGTAAGGAAATAATTACGACATCATTTTTCATCATTTCTATTACGCCAGGTTCTCCCCACACATTTTCTTCCATTTTACGACAATTGACACAAGCATGACCAGTAAAATCTAAAAATGCTGGCTTTCCTATTTTTTTGGCATACGCCAATCCTTCATCTAAATCATGGAAGACGAAGATTCCTTGTGGTCCTAAATGTGTTCCTTCGGGCTGGATATTTTGAATTGAAGAAATTCCTGAACCACTTCCTCCAAAACCAGTTGGAGATTCACTATACGACATTGGTGGTGGAAATCCACTAATCAATTTTAAAGGTGCTCCCCAAAGTCCAGGAATTAAATAAACAACAAAAATCACCGTTGTAATTCCCAGTAAAGTTCTTCCGACCGATAAATTTCCTGTAGGTCCATCATGAGGTAAACGAATAAAGCCTAATAAATAAATTGCTAAAACCCCAAAAACTCCAATCCAAATGGCCAAAAATAGTTCTCTTTCTAAAAAATGCCCTTGAACAACCAAATCTGCATTGGATAAAAATTTGAATGCTAAAGCCAATTCTAAGAATCCCAAAAATACCTTAACCGTTGTTAACCAACCTCCCGATTTTGGCAATGAATTCATCCATCCCGGAAAAGCAGCAAACATAGCAAAAGGCAATGCCAATGCTAAAGAAAAACTAAACATTCCTAAAACTGGCACCCATCCACCAACTGTCGCTGAAGTAACTAATAAAGACCCTACAATTGGGCCTGTGCATGAAAAAGAAACTAACGCTAATACCAATGCCATAAAGAAAATGCCAACAAATCCACCTCTATCTGAAGCTTTATCGGCTTTATTTACCCACGAACTTGGCAATGTAATTTCAAATGCTCCCATAAACGAAATGGCAAAAATTACCAATAGAATGAAAAAGAAAATATTCATTCCCACACCAGTTGCTACTTCATTGATAACATCTGGTGGAACGAATAATGTAACAACAGAACCCAACAATACATATATGATTACGATTGAAACTCCATAAAATATGGCATTTCTAATTCCTAGTGCTTTAGTTTTACTTTGTTTCGTGAAAAAGCTAACAGTCATTGGTATCATAGGAAAAACACAAGGTGTTAATAAAGCTGCCAACCCACTTCCAAATGCTAATAACAATATGGTCCATATTGATACCTCTTTTATTTCCTTCTTGTTATTATTTGAAGAAGCAACTGTTTTGTTTGATTTATTGATTGTACTGCTATCTTTTACTCCAACTATTGTATCATTAATAATTGATGAAGTATCTGTAGTTGTTGCATTAACAGCTTCACATCCTTTTACATTTAGTGTAAATTCAGCATCAAAGGGAGGCAAACAATGTGTTTCGTCACAAGTTTGAAAAGAAAATCTACCTTTTAATGTAAAATCATTAGTGCTTAATATCTCAATTTTACGCTTTAAAATAAATGTGTTTGAATGTTGAAAAATATCTTCATCTGCTGCTGGATCATGGTAGAACTCAGGTTTAGGTTCAATAACCTTTCCTATTACTTTATAATTTGATGACTTAGCTGGTTCAATTTCTGTAGGCAATAGAAATGTGCCTTTCGGAAGATTTGCTGCATAAACATGCCAATGTTCAACACATCTAATTTTTCCAATAATAAATGCATTACAACCGTCTTGTTCAATACTAAATTCCCATTTTACTTTATCCTCAGGGTATTCAATTTGTGCGTTTGCATTTGTAACAAAAGCAATAATTACTATAAAAGGGAGTAATATATATTTCTTAACCAATTTCATCACTAGTAAACTATTTGCAATAGGATTCCAAAAGTACTTATTTTAATACTAAATAAATGTTAATCTTAGAGAGATAATTGTATTCTTAAGGAAAAATCAGCTAAGAAAGTATCATAAAAAAACCGAAACTTAAATGAAAAGTTTCGGCAAAAGCTGTATAAAAGCAATTAATCTATTAATTGAACTTTATTTCATGAATACATCGAATAGGGATTATGGTAGTTTTTTTAAGAAGAATATATTTGTCAGTGACTCCCCAAATAGTGGTTTCTACTTTTTTTAATCCTTCAGTATCTTCAAAAAAAATCTGCACTTTTCCTTTTGAATTGTTTCCCAATTTCATTGCCTTTTTTATTTGAGAATCTCGTTCAGTTCTTGCTAAATCAGAGTTTAACACTTCTCCTTTGGGAAATGTAAAATCAGAAATTTCCTCTTTATCAACTAATGTTGCAGCATTTTTAGTCATAGTATTCATACTTCAAGGATGTAAAAGATTTGTTTGTTACTAGATTTTAAACGCTAAGAATAAAATAAAGTTATACTAATTTGAAGATTTATTTTAAATCTAAATACAAACATTAGTTTTAAGGTGGGTTCTGAAAATTGATTCGCATCAAAATTTTCATAGTTTTTTAGAGACAATGAAAATTTTTGAAACACTATCTGGATTCCGTCAGCTGACGGATGAAGCAGTATATGAAAAACTATGAAAACCCAATGGGAGCAAATATAACAAATAAGATGCAAGGCATCTATTTATTATCTTTGTTTTTTGAAAGAAATCAATTTTTAGAACCCACCTTAAGCTATTGCTTTTATCATATCTTGTTGTGTAATGATATGATGTTTATCTCCATCGTAATTTACAATAACAGCTTTTACTCCTTCTTGAAAAAGTTTTGAAACTTGAGCAAAAGTTGTTTCTGCTTTTACAATAGGAAAAGCATGTTGCATTACATTTCTAACTGGTAAATCTTTTAATTCTGGTTGTTGCAATAGTTTTCCAAACAAATGACTATCATTTAAAGAGCCGACAAATTTTCCATTTTCTAATACTGGCAGTTGAGAAATATTGTATTGATTCATCAATAAGATGGATTGAGAAACAGGAGTATCTGAACTCACTGTAACTAAATGTTTACCAATATGATCTTTTATTAAATCTAAAGCGGTTTTCTTTTCCTCTTCTAAAAATCCTCTATCACGCATCCAATCATCGTTAAACATTTTTCCTAAATAACGAGTTCCATGATCGTGAAAAATCACTACCACAACATCTCCTTTTTTAAACATGTCTTTCATTTGAACGACACCAGCCATTGCACTACCTGCACTGTTTCCAACAAAAATACCTTCCTCACGAGGAATTCTGCGAGTCATTATTGCAGCATCTTTATCAGTCACTTTTTCAAAATGATCAATTAAACTAAAGTCAACATTTTTTGGCAAAAAATCTTCACCAATGCCTTCGGTGATGTAAGGGTAAATTTCATTATCATCAAAAATACCTGTTTCCTTGTATTTTTTAAATACAGAACCATAGGTATCAATTCCTAAAATTTTGATGTTTGGATTTTTTTCTTTTAAAAATTTGGCTGTTCCACTTATTGTTCCTCCAGTACCAACACCAACAACTAAATGGGTAATTTTTCCATCTGTTTGTTCCCAAATTTCTGGTCCAGTAGATTCGTAGTGAGCAACTGAGTTGCTAGGGTTATCGTATTGGTTTGGTTTCCATGAATTTGGAACTTCATTTACTAAACGGCTGGAAACTGAATAATAAGAAGCTGGGTCATCTGGAGCAACGTTGGTTGGACAGACAAAAACCTCTGCACCAAAAGCTCTTAATGCATCAAATTTTTCTTTTGATTGTTTGTCGGTTGAAGTAAAAATACATTTGTAGCCCTTTATTACGGCAGCAATTGCTAATCCCATTCCTGTATTTCCACTTGTTCCTTCAATAATGGTTCCACCTGGTCTTAATCGACCATCTTTTTCGGCATCTTCAATCATTTTTAACGCCATGCGGTCTTTAATACTGTTGCCAGGATTTACTGTTTCAACTTTTGCTAAAACTAAGGCTGGAATGTCTTTAGTAATGCTATTAATTTTTACTAAAGGTGTATTGCCTATAGTTTCAAGAATATTATTGTAATATTTCATTCGTTTTTTAAAATAAAATTTTTGCAAATGTAGTAATTACCAACCTAAATTAATCGTACCGAATTGCTTTTATAGGAGAAATTTTTGTGATAACGTATGATGGAATTAGCAACATGACCACACAAACTGTCAAGGTTCCAATATTTAAAAGTAGAATATTGATAAAATTTAATTCTATGGGAACTACGGATATGTAATAAGATTCTTCGGGCAACTTTAAAATACCGAATTGTTGCTGAATCATACAAAGAGCTATTCCAATAATATTTCCCCAAACTAATCCTTTAACGATAAGGTAAATGGCGTTGTATAAAAATATTTTTCTTACCTTCCAATTGGGCATTCCTAAAGCCTTTAAAATGCCAATCATATTGGTTCGCTCTAAAATAATAATTAATAGTGCCGAAGTAATATTAATCACAGCTACTATAATCATTAGAATGATAATAATGTTAACGTTGTAATCTTGTAGGTTTAGCCAATTAAAAATATCTTGATTTTGGTCTTTAATGGTTGATGAATGAAGTTCATAACCAATGTTATCATAAACATATTTGCCCAACTTATCAATATCTTTAAAGTCATTGATAATAACTTCAAAACCTCCTACTTGATTAGCACTCCAAGCATTCCTTTTTTGGATATGTGCAATGTTGGCGATTACATATAAGTTATCAAACTGCTCTAACCCTGTTTGGTATATCCCTTTCACTATAAAATCTTTAGGTCTCAGTTGTCCATCTTTTTGAATAAAATAAAGAAACATTTTATCACCAACCTTTAATTTCATTTTAGCCGCAATATGTTTAGATAACAAAATATTGTTGTCCGTTATAGAATCATCAATAACAAAAGAAGTTCCATCAATTATTTTTTCTTTAAAAAATGACCAATCAAAATCACTTCCAATACCTTTTACCACAACGCCATAAATTTCTTCGTTGGTTTTAATAATACCTGCTTTTGTGGCAAAAATCTGAATGTGTTTTATCCCTTCAACATGCTTAAAGTTTGGGTAAAAATCTTGATCTTTACTAATCGGACTGGCTTCGTAAGTATTTTGAGAATCGTAACTGGTAATTTGAATATGGCTCCCAAAACCTATCACTTTATTTCTAATTTCTCGTTGAAACCCACCAACAATACTTAGTGCAATAATCATCACAATTAAGCCCAATGCAATTGCAATAATTGAAATTTGAATAATAGGTTTAGTAAACTTCTTTGCGTTTCGGTCTCCTTTTATAATGTTTTTTGATATAAAATACTCGAGATTCAAATTTATATACTTTCTTTTGGTTGTTGGAAAACAAAAGTAGTAATTTGTACCCCATGAAGTTGAAGCAATTCATAAATATTATAGTCCTCTGTTTTTTATTCGCACGATGTGATGGACAAGATACTACCATAATTAACAATAATTCCACTCAAGTAGTTTTTGTAAAAACGCCAAATGAAGTACAAGAGCCAATTGTAGTTGGAGCTGAAAGAACGAGTATTTATTTGAATGAATTGATTGGTAAAAAAGTGGGAATTGTCGCCAATCACACCTCTTTGATAAAAAACACCAATTTAGTAGATTCGTTATTGAGCTTAAAAATAAATGTAGTTCGGGTTTTTAGCCCCGAACATGGATTTAGAGGAACTGCAGATGCCGGAGAAAAAGTGAAATCGAATAGTGATAGCAAAACTGGGTTACCTATTGTTTCGCTTTATGGAAAAAACAAAAAACCTTTGCCGGAACAACTCAAAGATTTAGATGTAATCATTTTTGACATCCAAGATGTGGGTGCAAGGTTTTACACTTACATTTCTACCATGCATTATGTGATGGAAGCTTGTGCGGAAAATAAAAAAAAATTAATACTACTCGACCGACCCAACCCAAACGGACATTATGTGGATGGTCCTGTTTTAGATAAAAAATTTACCTCTTTTATTGGAATGCATCCAGTTCCTATTGTTCATGGAATGACCATTGGTGAATATGCAAAAATGATAAATGGAGAAGGTTGGTTAGCCAATCATGTAAAATGTGACCTTACCATAGTAGAAGTAAAGAATTATAATCACACCACTTTTTATGATTTACCAGTTAAACCTTCTCCCAACTTACCCAATATGAGTTCCATTTATCTTTATCCATCCTTATGTTTATTTGAAGGTACACCAATAAGTGTAGGAAGAGGAACTGACTTGCCTTTTCAAATTTTAGGTCATCCGAAACTTACATCTGAAAGGTATTCGTTTATCCCAAAAAGTATGGAAGGTGCTAAATCGCCTATTTTAGAAGGCGAGAAATGTAATGGTTATAATTTATCTTTATTTGGCACAGAGTACGTGAAAGGTAAAGGAAGTATTAATCTTTTTTGGTTGATTGATATTTATAATAATTTCCCTGATAAAGCAGGATTTTTTACTGAACAATTTAATCTTTTAGCAGGAACTGACCAACTCCAACAACAAATAAAAACTGGTAATACTGAAGAAGAAATTACCACATCGTGGGCAGTTGGACTTTCAAAATTTAAACTGATTCGAAAAAAATATTTGTTGTATCAAGATTTTGAATAGCTTTTTTATTAATGATGAATTCTAAAATAGTAATTTTTAGAACCCTATGTTATTGATATACCAACTTAGGATTTTTTAAAGCAACAATAGCTTCTTCGATACCTTTTATGGTTAATGGAAACATTTTATTTTCTACGATATTCCGAATCATTTCGATAGATTGAACATATTTCCATTCTTCTTTTGGAACAGGGTTTAGCCAAACTACGGCTTCAAATTGTTTTTTTAAGCGTTCCATCCAAACTTTTCCAGCCTCTTCGTTGTAATGTTCAACGGCTCCTTGTTTAAATAGTATTTCGTAGGGCGACATAGAAGCATCACCAACTAGTATCACTTTATAGTCGGAATTAAATGTGTTTAAGATATCGTAAGTATTTACTCGTTCTTCCCACCTTCTCACATTATTTTTCCATAAATACTCGTACAAACAATTGTGAAAATAAAAAAACTCTAAGTGTTTAAATTCAAATTTAGCTGCAGAAAATAATTGAGAACACAATTCAATATGGTCGTCCATTGAGCCACCAATATCTAATAACAACAATACTTTTACGGTATTCTTTTTTTGAGGAACCATTTCAATTTCCAACATTCCTCCATTTTTGGAAGTTTTGGTAATGGTTTTATCCAAGTCTATTTCTTCAGCAACACCTTCGCGAGAAAGAACTCGAAGGCGTTTTAACGCCATTTTCATGTTGCGGGTTTCCAACTCCACATCATCACGTAAATTCTTAAATGTTCTTTTATCCCAAACTTTTACAGCTCTTCTGTGTCTGCTTTCATCTTGTCCAATTCTTATTCCTTCGGGATTATATCCATAAGCACCAAAAGGAGAAGTTCCTCCTGTTCCTATCCATTTACCACCACCTTCGTGTCGTTCTTTTTGTTCTTTTAAAAGTTCCTTTATTCTTTCCAGCAATTTATCCAAACCTCCCATTGCCTTAATCTTTTCCATGTCTTCGGAAGACATCAATCTAACGCTGTTTTTTCTCAACCATTCTTCAGGAATATTCATAAATTCTTCTGAATTTATGGTTTCAATTCCTTTAAAATAAGCACCAAAAAGCTGGTCAAATAAATCGAGATGCTCTTCGCTTTTTACTAAAATGGTTCGAGATAGAAAATAAAAATCATCTACGTTATATTCAATAACTTCTTTATCTAACGCTTCTAATAATGTTAAATATTCCTGAATGGAGACAGGAATTTTGTTATTTTTTAGTATTAGAAAAAAGTCTATAAACATTATTGTTTGGTATTAATGTCCTCTAAAAACTACTTCTTTGTCTTTTTCATTTTTTAAAAGAGCTCCCAAATAAGGTGGAATTCGACCGTGATTTTTTACCTCATCTAATTCTTGAGTGGTTATTTTTCCAATCATCAACAGTTTTAGCCAATCAATTATTTCGCTGGTAGAAGGTTTCTTTTTTATTCCTCGATTGTCTCGCAATTTATAAAAAATATCCATCGCTCGTTGCACTAAATCTTCTTCTAACTTATCGTAATGCACATCGATTATTTCTTTTAATGTTGCTCTATCAGGGAAAGTGATGTAATGAAAAAAACATCTTCTTAAAAAAGCATCTGGCAATTCTTTTTCATTGTTGGAAGTGATAATAATGATAGGTCGATATTTAGCGTGAATGGTTTTTTTAGTTTCGTAGCAATAAAATTCCATTTTATCCAACTCCAACAATAAATCGTTAGGAAATTCAATGTCGGCTTTATCAATCTCATCTATCAACAAAACAACTTGCTCATCCGCTTCAAATGCTTCCCATAATTGTCCTTTGATAATGTAGTTGGAAATATCATTTATTTTTTCCTCTCCGAGTTGCGAATCTCTTAATCGAGATACCGCATCATATTCGTATAATCCTTGTTGAGCAGTAGTGGTAGATTTAATGTGCCAAGTAAATAATTTCTTATTTAATGCTTTTGCTATTTCATACGCCAATAATGTTTTACCAGTGCCAGGTTCACCTTTTATCAATAACGGTTTTTCTAATTGGATAGCTGCATTTACTGCAATAGACAAATCTCTTGAAGCGATATAATTTTCTGTTCCTTTAAATTGCATATTTTTAATTTTTAGCAAAATTAAGCTTTAAGTTTATTGTAACTAATCGGTTTCTAAAATATAGTGTTGGGGGTGGTAATTAGTCATTGGTCACTAGTCATTGGTCACTAGTCATTGGTGCATTTGTTTCTTCTAAGTAGTTTTACTCAATAAAAATAGAGGATGCTTACCTAGTAAATTTCAGTTGTTTTGCTCTTTTATAGTCTTGTTCTTCAAGCTACATTTGGAGTACAAATTCATAAAAAGAAGAGCCATGAATAACAAAAAAAATTTATCAGCAACATCAAGCACCAATTGGTTGTTAATTTTTACGGTATTATTTGGATTACTGTTAACTTCATTAACCATTAATGCTCAATCCATTAACCAAAAAGAAACTTTTAATTCAGCAGTAATTAATGATTGCACGATAAAAGAATTTACAGCAAAAGTAGTCAACAACAAAATCTATTTTAGGTTTTTAGTAGTTGAAAATAGGGATAACACCAATTATACCTTAGAAGCTTCAACTAATGGCGATGATTATTCTCCAATACTCCAGAAAGAAGGTTTTAAATCACCAAATGGAACTCCATTGTTATATTGTTATTCGCTTGATTTACACGATTTTAGTGACAATACTTATCGAATAAGAAGAGTTACACCTGATGGAGTAAGTTTTTCTAATAGCATTGAATTTAATGACATTGATAATTTATCATTAACGGCTCAAAAAAATTAGTATTAATTTAATTCCAATTCAAAAAGAAGATGCCTCAGTTCATTTAGAATCAATGCTGTTGCTCCCCAAATAATTTTTCCATTAAAAACAAAACTCGGAACTTTTAATTTTGTATTGTTTGCTAATTTAACTTCATTTTGAACCAATCCTCTTGTATTTATTAAGTCGGTTAATTTTAATTCTATCAACTCCTCTACTTCATTATTATCAATGTTAAATTGTGGAAGATAATTAATAAATCCAACAAT
>Ga0210033_1000443_pt1 | contig 39189 bp, 36 predicted proteins | sample CryGeymeta201501_FD_185465 | JGI IMG/M metagenome (GOLD analysis project Ga0210033, IMG submission 185465) | Groundwater microbial communities from Crystal Geyser aquifers in Utah, USA - Crystal Geyser metaG 2015-01 (SPAdes) (version 2) | ecosystem: Environmental > Aquatic > Deep subsurface >... | reverse complement strand
TGTGGCGGTCGACCCGGTCCACGGAGTGGCCGCGTCCCCCTACTTCGTGGCCGCCGGCAGGGGCCTGCCCAGCCGATCGGTGACGACCCAGGCGCCGGGCACCGCGGCCTGTACCGGGCCGGTGATGACCGACAGATCGCCGACGACCACGACGCTGGCGTGGTCCAGGGTGCTGCCGGACATGGCGGCCAGGGCGGCGGCCGGGTCCACGGTGGCTTCTTCGCTGGCCTGGCGGGCGTAGGCGTCGGGGGCCAGGCCCTGGAGGACGAGGTCGACCTGCAAGTCGGCCAGGGAGGAGCGGCTGGCGCTGGCCTCGACCAGGTCGGTGCGACGCGAGCCGCGGGCCTTGGTCAGCTCCTCGGCGGTGAGCCCCTCGTGGATGCGCCGCAGCTCGCCCAGCAGGTCCTGGAGGGCCGGGGCCGTGACGTCGCGCTGGACCGAGGTGCCCACGACGACCACGCCGTCCTGGCGGGCCGTCTGCAAGCCGGCGAAGGCGCCGTAGGTGTAGCCCTTCTCCTCGCGCAGCAGGCGGTTGAGGCGGCTGGTGAAGGTCCCACCGAGCACGATGGCGCCCAGGCGGGCCCCCTCGACCTGGGCGTCGGCGGCGGCCGGAGCGGGCATGCGCACGGAGAGGCGGGTCTGGGTGGCGCCGGGGTTGTCGACCAGCACCAGCCGCGGGCCCTGGGTGATGGGCTGGGGCGCGGGCGGGACGGCGGCGGGGCTGCCCGCGGTCTCCCAGCCTGAGAAGCGGGCCTCCAGCTCGGCCGTGATGGTGTCGGCCGTCACGTCGCCCACGACCACGAAGACCGGGGCGGTGGCGCCGCGGCGGGCCTCCCAGCTCGCCCTGAGCTGGTCCGCTTGCAAGCTGGCGATGCTCTCCAGCGTGCCCTCGGCCGGGTGGGCCAGGGGGTGGCCCTCGCCGTAGTAGACGCGGTCCATGACCCAGCCGGCCACGGTGCGGGGGTCGTCCTGGTCGACGGTCAGCTCCCCCTTGCGCTGGTCGCGCAGGCGGTCCAGCTCGTCGGCCGCGAAGATCGGGCGCAGCAGGGCGTCGGCCAGCAGGTCCAGGGCCGGTTCCAGGCGCTCGGCGTGGGTGTCGAGCGAGATCACGGTGGCCGTGTCGTCGGTGCTCGCCGACAGGTCCAGCGCCAGCGCGTCCATGGCCTGGGCGAAGGCCTGGGCGTCGCGCTCGCCGGCGCCGTGGGTGAGCATCTCGTCGGCCATGCTCACCAGGCCCGGGGAGGCGGCGGGATCGGCCGCGCGGCCGCCGGGGACGATGACCCGCAGGCTGACCAGGGGCAGGCCAGGGCGCTCGATGAGCCAGACCTGGCCGCCGCCGGGCAGGTCCAGGCGCTGGGCCTGGGGCGGGCTGAAGGGCGGCGGCTCGGCGGTCGGAGGCGTGGGCCCGCCGTCCAGGGTGCCGGCGGGGCCGACGAAGGTGGGGACCTTGGTCGTGTGGGCGCAGCCCAGGGTCAGCAGCGTGAGCAGCAGGGTCACTTGTCACCTCCCTGGGCAGCGCGCTGGGGGCGGATGCGCAGGGTCTGGCGGCGCGCCAGGGTCAGGGTGGCGGCGGCGGCCTGCACATCCGACACGGTCAGGTCCGTGTAGCGGGCCAGGTCCTTCGCCAGGTAGTCGGGGGTGCCGGTCAGGAAGTGGTAGCGGTTCAGGGTCTCGGCCCGGCTGTGCAGGTCCTCGAGCTCCTGGATGCGTTGTAGCTCGATGGCGTTGCGGGCCCGCTGCAGCTCGTCCTCGGTCGGGCCCCTGGCGGCGATGGCGTCGAGCTCTTCTTGGACCTCGGCCTCGACCTCCTCGGGCTGCACGCCCTCGGCACAGACGGCGAAGACCTGGAAGATGCTGCTCAGCTTCTGGCTGTACTGGTAGACCTGCAGCTCGGTGACCTTGCCCTCGTCGTGGACCAGCCGGGCCTGCATGCGGCTGCTCATGCCCTCTCCCAGGATGGTGGCCAGGGCGTCCATGGCGGCGTCGCCGGGGCTCAGGGCCGCCGGGCTGTGCCAGGACAACATGGTGCCGGGGAGCTGCACCTGGTCGGTGGTCTCGACCAGGGGCCGGGCCGGCAGCTCGGGCACCGGCGGGGCGGGGCGGTCGGGCAGGGGCACGCTGGCCATGCCGCCGAACAGGCGCTGGATCAGGGGCTTGACCTGGTCGGGCTCGAAGTCGCCGGCTACGACCAGGCTCGCGTCGTCGGGCACGTACCACTGGTCGAAGAAGCCCACGACATCGTCGACGGTGGCCGCGTTCAGGTCCTCGGGGCTGCCGATGACCGGGTGCGCGTAGGGGTAGCCGGCCGGGTACATGGCCGGGCTGATCTCGATCTCGGTGGAGCCGTAGGGCACGTCCAGGATCGACTGGCGAAGCTCGTTGAGCACGACCTTGCGCTGCAGGTTGAGCTTCTTCTTCGTCATGGCGCGGGCCAGGCCGTCCATGCGGTCGGCCTCCATCCACAGCAGGGTCGGCAGCAGCTCGCGGGGCCCGACGTCGTAGTAGTTGGTGCTGTCCTCGGCCGTCCAGGCGTTGTTCCAGCCGCCGTACTGCTCCATCAGGTCGTCGTAGCCGGAGCCCGGCAGCCGGGTCGTGCCCATGAACATCAGGTGCTCGAAGAGGTGGGCGAAGCCGGTGCGGCCGGCCACCTCGTCCTTGGAGCCGACGCCGTACCAGACGTCCACGACCACCTGGGGCAGGCTGTGGTCGACGTGCAGGATGACGTTGAGCCCGTTGTCGAGCTGGTACTGCTCAAAGGGCAGGGTGGGCTCTGCTGCCTGGAGGGGGGCGCCCAGCAGGGCGAGGAGGGCGAGGGTCATGGCGGCTCCGCGAGAGCGCCCCGGCTAACCGCGCCGCGGGCAGGAGGGTACGAGCATGCAGCGCCGACTCGGCCGGTGCGCGGGAGGAGTGGTGGAGGGCTGGCCCTCGGTCGTTCACGTGGACACCTCGACCCAGTGGCGGGGCGGGCAGGTGCAGCTGCTGCTGCTGGCCCGGGGCATGGCGGCGCGTGGTGCCGAGGTGGGCGTGGCCTGCCCCGAGGGGTCACCCATGTGGGAGGCCCTGGCCGCGGTGCCTGAGGTGGTGCGCATCGCCGTGCCGGCCGGGCGCTCGCTGCGCACACCGCCCATCCTCGCCGGGCTCCCAGCCGACCTGCTGGCCGCACACACCAGCCACGCCCATGAGCTCTGCGCGGTGCTGTCCCGGCCCCTGGTGGTCCACCGCCGGGTCGACTTCCGACCCTCGGGCGGCTGGAAGTACCGGCGTCCCCAGGCCTTCGTCGCCGTGAGCGAGGCCGTGGCCCGCATCGTCCGGCAGGCTGGCGGCCGCGAGGTCCACGTGGTCTACGACGGGGTGGCCCCGCTGCCCGCCGCCGCGCCGGCCCCCGACGGCCCCACGGTGCTGGCGGTGGGGGCGCGGGTGCCCCACAAGGGCCACCGCTACCTGGCACAGGCCTGCGCCCTGCTGCCTGGCATCGACGTGGGCATCGCCGGCGAGGGGCCGCTGCTCTACCCGGGCCCCCGCTGGCTCGACCAGCGCCCGGACGTGCCGGCCCTGCTCGCCGCGGCGCGGGTCTTCGTGCACCCCTCGGTAGAGGAGGGCATGGGCCAGGTCGTGGTCGAGGCCATGCTCGCCGGGGTCCCGGTCGTGTGCACCGACGCCGGCGGCCTGCCCGAGGTCGTGGGCGACACCGGCATCGTCGTGCCCCGCGCCGACGCGGGCGCCCTGGCCCGGGCGATCCTGCAGGTCCTGGCCGGCGAGCACCCGCCCGTCGAGGCCGCCCGGCAGCGGGCCGCCGCGCGCTTCTCGGTACAGGCCATGGTGGAGGGCAGCCTGCGGGTCTACGCGGCCGTCGCCGCGGCGGCCGGGAGGGGCTAGATGCCCCCCGTGTCCACCCTGGTCCACACTGACTGCCGGCACTTCAGCGGCTACAAGCCCTGTCGCTTCGGCCGTCCCTGCGACGGCTGCCCGCACTATGATCCGGTCTCGGCCGAGATCCTGCTGGTGAACCTGGACGCCATGGGGGACGTGCTGCGCACCACGGCCCTGGTGCCGGCCATTCGCCGGGCCTGGCCCGGGGCCCGCCTGAGCTGGCTCACGCGCCCCCGGGCGGCCGCCCTGCTCCAGGGGCACCCCGGCGTGGACCGCGTCCTGGCCCTGGGGCCAGAGGCGGTGTGGGAGCTGGAGGCTCGCCACTTCGACCTGGTCCTGTGCGCCGACAAGTCTCGCGCCGCCGGGGGCATCGTGGCCCGCATCGCCGCGGGGGAGCGCCGGGGCTTCGGCATCGACGCCCACGGGGCCATCGTGCCGCTCAACCCCCAGGCCGCGGAGCTCTACGCCCTGGGCCTGGACGACGCCGCCAAGTTCTACGGCAACACCAAGGCCGAGACGCAGCTGTTGTGTGAGGCCCTGGGCCTGCCCTGGCAGCGTGACCCCTACCGCCTGGTCCTCGACGCCGCCGAGCGCGCCCCCGGCCCACCGCGCCAGGTCGGCTTCAACACCGGCTGCTCGCCGCTGTACCCCCTCAAGAAGCTCGACCTCGACCTCCTCGCCCAGGCCATCCGGCTGCTGGTGCCGGTCCTGGACGAGCCGGTGCTGCTGCTCGGGGGGCCCGAAGACACCGCCCGCAACCAGGCCCTGGCCGCCGAGCTGGGGGACCAAGTCGAGTGCAGCCCCACCGAGCTGGGCCTGGGCCGCGGCGCCGCCGAGGTCGACCGCTGCGATGTCGTGTTTACCGGTGACAGCCTGGGCATGCACCTGGCCATCGCCCTGGGCAAGCACGTCGTCGCCTGGTTCGGCCCGACCTGTCCGGCCGAGATCGACCTCTACGAGCGCGGCATCAAGCTGCTGTCCCACGTCGACTGCGCCCCCTGCTGGAAGCAGAGCTGCGACCGCAGCCCCCTGTGTACGACCCGGGTGTGGCCCGAGGAGATCGCCCAGGCGGTGCAGGACGCCCTGGCGGCGCGCCGCGCGGGCGTAGCCCTCGAAGAGGTGCGCGGGAGCTGGACCGAACATCGCTAGTCTGCGGTCTCTGCTGCTGCCTCGGGTTCCGCTGCCGCCTGGGTCTCCGCTGCCGCCTCGGGCTCGGGCGCGCGCTCGATGCGGATCTGGAGGATCCGGTCACCGAGCTGGAGCTGGCGCAGGGTGCCCAGGCCGTAGGTGACGTGGCCGAAGGCGGTATAGCCGCCGTCCAGGTGGGGCTGGGGCGACAGGGTGATGAACCACTGGCTGCCGCCCGTGTCGGGCCCGCTCAACGCCATGCCCAGGGTGCCCTCGGTGTAGGGCACCGGGTTGATCTCGTCGGGGATGGTCCAGCCGGGCCCGCCGTAGCCGTCGCCGCGCGGATCGCCGTCCTGGACCACGAAGTCGGGAACCACGCGGTGGATCACCCGGTTGTCGTAGAAGCCCTGGTCGGCCAGGCCCGCGAAGTTCCACACCGTGAGCGGCGCCTCTTCGGGCAGCAGGTCGACGCGGACCTCGCCCCGGCTGGTCAGGATGCGGGCGCCCTGGATCCGGCCGACCTCCTCCAGCGGCACGTTGACCATGTGGTGGACCTCGGGCGCGCTGACCACACCCAGGGAGCGGCGCAGCTCCTGGGCGGCCGTGCGGACCAAGGGATCGTCGTGGCTGCACAGATCCTGCAAGGTCGCCATCAGCTCCTTGTTGCGGATCAGGGGCGGGTTGGGGTGGCCCTGGTAGCGGGCCGCCAGCGCCTCGGCCGCGGCGCGGAGCAGGTCCGGATCGTCGGTTGAGACCAGGGCGCCGACCAGCCGGTCCTCGGTGCTGGCCGCCGGGTGGCTGGTCAGGTGGTCCGCGGCGATGGCCGCCACGATGGGATCGGTGGCGTCGAAGAGGCGCACGATGACGGCTGCCTCTGGCTCCAGCTCGGTGAGGCGGACCGCGGCGGCGGTGCGCACGCCGGGCTCGGAGTCGTCGAGGGCCAGGCCGAGCAGCCGGTCGATGTCATCGAGGGAGCGGATGGCCGCGATGCGGATCCGGGTGGGCATCTGGGGTGCGAGATCCTGCTCGACCTCGGGCAGGGCGCCGCGGGCACCCAGGGCGCGGACCGCGGCGGCGGCCTCCAGCAGGCGCGGATCGCCGTGGCTGGCCAGGTCCTCTTGTGCGTCCAGGTTGGCGCCGGCCTCGATCAGGGGCCGCAGCAGCGCCTCGGCGTCCAGCTCGGGGATGGCGCCGACGGCCGAGATGGTCTCGCGCCGCACCCCGCGGTCGGGATCGTGCAGCAGCACCGCGACGCCCGGCCAGCCCACGTGGGCGGCGGCCCGGGCGGCGGCGACGCGCACCTGGCTGGTCGGGTCGCGCACGGCCTCGGACAGCAAGGCCTGGACCTGGAGCGGCGCGAGGTCCAGGCGGCTCGCGGCGCGGACCAGGAAGGAGCGCACCACCGGGTCCCAGTCGTCCCGGGCCCGGGCCAGCAGCTCGTCGCGGGCCGCGTCGGGGAGTTGGTGAACCTCCAGGCGGGCCAGGGCGAAGGCGGCGGCCTGGTGGGTGGGCCGGTCGAAGCGGCGCAGCAGGTCGAGCAGGTGGGCGGCGACCATCGGGGTGCGCACGGCCACCACGTCGCGCATGCTCAGCCGCCCCAGGGCCAGGGCGGCGGCCCGCGGCTCGGGTGGGGCGCGCAGGCCAGGGGGCACGTCCAGGGCGTTCACGAGCACCGGCACCGCGTCGGCGTCCCCCTGCTTGCCCAGGGCCTCGAGCAGCGCGGCCCGCGCCTGGGCGTCCCCCTCCAGCGCCAGCCGGGCCAGGATGTCGGGCATGGCCGACGGCGTCTGGCCCAGGGCGAAGGCGACCTCGCGGCGCACCGCCACCTCTGGGTCGGCCGCAATGCGGCGCAGGCCGGCCAGGGCCGCCGGGTCCCGCAGCCGGCCCAGGCCGCGGGCCGCCCGGGCCCGGGTCTCGGCGTCGGGGTGCTGCACATAGGTCGCCAGTGCGGCAGCGGGCAGGCGCTGGTCCTCGATGAGGAGGATGGCCTGCGCGTCGGCCAGGCTCATCACCGCGCGGGCGGGCAGGCTCAGAACGACGAGCAGCGGCAGCAGCATCCGGCCTCCGGAGCGGGTCATCCTAATCGCTGGGCGGGCATGGGGGGGCGGTGGGGGAGCGCCACTGGCTCAGTCTCCAGCCGTCGAGAGCCCGAGTGATGTCGCCGCTGTGGCCAGCGCGCGATCGTGCGTCGACATGACGGGAAACCCTCCGCGGGCACGTCCCCACAAGACAGCCGATGACAGGTGGATGGCGTCCAGCGTGCCCAGCGGCGTCGGGAAGGGGTCTGCTGCACGGCCGAGCACCGCGGGAGTCACGTCGATTCGCTCCATGCGCTCCAGAAACCGGATGACGAGCGCGCGTCGTTCGGGGAGCTCGGAAGCGTCGAGCAGGCCCTGGATGTGTCGCCGGTCGAGAGTACGGAGGCACTCCACCTCGGTCAGTCCGCTCGTGACCGCGGTCTGGATGGCCTCCCATTCCCGCAGGCGGTCCGCTTGCCCCAACACGACCCGCAGCAGGACGGAGGAGTCGATGTAGTAGGCGGTCAAAGCCGTTCTTCGCGGTCGCGCAGCAAGGCTTCCACCACGTCGCCACCTACCCGAACGGGAGAGGGCACCGCGATCTCCTGGATCGACCCCATTGCCGGACGCACGATGAGCTCGCCCTCATGGTCAAGAATCGGAACGATCCTGGCGACGGGCTCGCTGCGGTCGAGCACGGTAATCGTCTCTCCGCGGCGAACGCGCTTGAGGTGCTCACTGAGGTGCGCCTTGAGCTCTGCAGTGCCGACGGTCTTCATGACCACATGATAGTCATGAGTGGTCACACCAGCAAGACCACCCTGGCGAGCCAGGCGGGTGCGAACTGTCTTTGTGCGAGGGGGAGCGAATGGGCTCAACGGGCCGAGTGCCGCGAGTGGAGCCCGGCCTTGACCGCGCCGCCAGGCACCTCGACCAGCGCCAGGCTGCCGCCCTGCTCGGCGTGTGCTCGCCCAACACCGCGAAGGGCTGGCTGGATGGCTCGAAGAAGGCGATGGCCCGCGGCTCGTCCTCCCGCACCCAAGGGGACAGGCCTACGCAGTCGGCGCGGTCCCGGGCCAGCACCGCGAGGGAGGCCATCACGGTGGCGGCGTGGCGCTCGCCGGCCACCACCTGCACGTGGTGCTCTCCCCGGCCGGCGAGCAGTACCGGCTCCAGGCGCAGCGCGCGCAGGTGCAGGAGGCCAAGGACGGCACCGAGGTCCAGCAGGTCATGACCCAGGCCACGATGCAGGCAGCGCCCGATGTCGGGGCGACCGTCTCCACCGGCGGCCAGCAGCTGGTGCCCGACTCCTCGCCCCCCGCCTCGCCCCCCGCCTCGCCCCCCGCCTTGCCCGCCGCCTCGCCCCCCGCCTCGCCCCCCGCCTTGCCCGCCGCCTCGCCCCCCGCCTCCTGGTTCGAGGCGTGCGTCCGTAGCGGTCGGCGCTGGCCTGGGCGAGCTGCCCGAGCTTGCGACCACCCCTGCAGGAGCGGGTCCTGCGCCGCACCGGTGACATCCGGGACCGTGGCCGCTCCTGGGGGGGAACCCTGCAACGGAGCCGACCATGCACACCCTCCTCCTGGCCCTGTCCCTGCCCGCCTACGCCCTGGATCCCGTGAGGCCGGCTGCGACACCCGCCGGGACCTGCCTGCCTCCGCCGACGGAGGACGAGGCCTGGGACCTGGCAGACGAGCTGGACGACACCGCGGTGATCGACGTCGGCGGCCTGCGCCCCGCCCAGATCCAGGCCGGCATGGACGACCTGGCGCCCCGCCTGCTCGCCTGCATTCCGGCCGGCCGGCCTGTCGTCGGCACGCTGACCGTGGCGCTGGCCGTGGACTGCACCGGCCGCGTCCTTGAGGTGCAGGTCCTAGACGACGGGGAGCTGAGAGCCGATGTCGTCCGCTGCGTGCAGGACCTGCTGCCCCAGGCCGTGTTCCCACACCACGCGTTGCCCGATGGCTTCCGCTTCGACTACGCGCTGCAGCTCTGGTACCCCTGAGCGGCGAGGGCCCCAGCGGGTGGCCCGGGCCGCGTGGGCCCGCGGGCCGGGGACCGGGCGGCGGTCCTCCCTGCCGCACCCCGGCGACCCGGAGCCTGCGCGTAGCGAGAGGGAGGGGGAGCCGACCTGTGGGGTCGGCCGATCCGGCCGAGCAGGAGCCCCGATGCACAGCCCGCCCAACGTCCACGCCTTCTTCGACCCCGACACCTGGATCCTGACCTACCTGGTGTGGGACCCCACGTCGAGGGACGCGGTGGTCATCGACCCGGTCCTGGACTTCGACGCGCTGGCCGTGCAGACCGCGACGACGCGGGTGACGGAGGTGGGTGACTTCGTGGAGGCCCAGAAGCTGAAGTTGCGCTGGGTGCTGGAGACCCACGCCCACGCCGACCACCTCTCGGGCAGCCAGGTCCTCAAGCAGCGCTTCGGGGCCGGCGTGGCCATCGGCGCGGCCATCACCGCGGTGCAGGAGGTCTTCCGAGGCATCTTCGGCTTGGGAGAGGACTTCCCGGCCGACGGCAGCCAATTCGACCGGCTGCTCCACGACGGCGAGGTGCTGGAGGCCGGTGCCCTGGCCGTGCGCATCATCGGCACGCCGGGCCACACGCCGGCCTGCCTGAGCTTCCTGGTGGGCGACGCCCTGTTCACGGGCGATGCGCTGTTCATGCCGGACTATGGCACGGGCCGCTGCGACTTCCGCCGCGGCAGCGCCGCCGAGCTCTACGACTCGATCCAGCGGCTCTACGCCCTGCCGGCCGACACCCGGGCATTCGTGGGCCACGACTACCAGCCGGGCGAACGGGAGCTGCGCTACCAGACCACCATCGGCGCCTCGCGGCAGGGCAGTGTGCAGCTCTCGGCCGACACCGAGCGGGAGGACTTCATCGCCTTCCGAAGCGGCCGTGATCAGCAGCTCCGGCCACCGCGGCTGCTCTTCCAGAGCATCCAGGTCAACATCCGGGCCGGGAGCCTGCCCGAGCCCGAGGCCAGTGGCCGTCGCTACCTCAAGCTGCCGATCGGCCTCTTCGACTGAGGGTGTCCGCCCTGGCCGGCGGCGGTCGGGCGGGGCATAGGCCGGACATGGACCGCCCCGCCCTGCTGGACCTGCTCGCCCGCACCCGCAGCCGCGGCCAGGTCAAGGCCCTGGGTGCCTCCGCCCTGGCCGATAAGACCCTGGCGGAGGCGCTGCGCTCCCTCGCCGTGGAGCAAGGGGCCGAGGACGCCCAGGAGCTGGAGGGCAAGGCGCTGGTCCGCCGGGTCCTGGATCGACAGGCCCAGGCCCAGGTCCGCCGCAACCCGATCCACCGCGACGAGGCCTTCACCTGCGCCTGGTGCGGTGCCGCGGTCGATCCGGGCGGGGCCCGGGTCCGGGACCACTGCCCCTGGTGCCTGCGCAGCCGCCACGTCGACGTGGTCCCCGGGGACCGGGCGGCCGACTGCGGGGGCCTGCTGCACCCCGTCTCCATGAGCCTGGAGGGGGGAGAGGTGGTGCTCGTCCAGCGCTGCGCCCGCTGCGTCCACCAGGTGCGCGTCCGGGCCCACCCCCAGGACCGGGTGCCGCCGGGCCTGGACCCCGCCGACCTGCCCGGCGAGGGGGCCATGCGGGCCAGCGGTCGGGCCCGCACCTTGCCGACCCGGCTCATCGAGGTCATCGCCCGCCACGGGCTGTGGCAGGCCGGGGATCGGGTGCTGGTCGCAGTGAGCGGCGGCCTGGACTCGACGGTGCTGCTGGAGCTGCTGTGGCGGACCCGGGCGGCCCACGGGGCGCAGCTCGAGGTGATGAGCCTGGACCACGGGCTTCGGCCCGAGGCGGCGGCGGAGGTGGCGGCGGTGGCGGCCCACGCGGCGCGCCTGGACCTGCCCATGCACACGCTGCGCCTGGATCTGTCGGCCGGACCGGGGCTGGCCGAGCGAGCGCGAGAGGCGCGTCGGCAGGCCTTGCGGGCGGTGGGGGCCGACCGCATCGCGACGGCCCACCACCAGGACGACCAGGCGGAGACGGTGCTCCAGCGCCTGCTCGCGGGTGGCGGAAGCGCCGGCCTGCAGGGGATCCGCCCCCTGGATCCTCCCTGGTGCCGCCCCCTGGTGGAGGAGCGGCGGAGCGTGCTGCGCGCCTGGGCCGAGGCCGAGGGGCTGAGCTGGGTCGAGGACCCCAGCAACCCGGGCAGCGAGCGCGGCCGGCTGCGCAGCCTGCTGGACGGGCTGGGTCAGCTGCGCGCGGGGGCCACGGCGGGGCTGGCCCGCAGCGCCGGCCTGCTGGCCCGGGACGACGCCTTCCTCAACGACTGCCTGGAGGCCGCGGACCCGGACCTGCAGGTCGAGGGGGGGCTGTCGGCCGCCGTGTGGTCGACCCTGCACCCGGCCTTGCAGGCCCGTGCCCTGCGCCGGCTGTGCGAAGCGGCCGGCCTGGTCCCTCGGGCCGATACCATCGACGCGGTGCTGCGGGGCGCCCGCCAGGTCGAGCTGGGAGGGGGCCGGGCGCTGCGTATCGAGGGGGGTGTGCTGCGGCTGGTCTAGCCTTGTTCGGGTAGACTAGCGCTGTTCGGGTAGGCTATCCCCGTTCGGGCCAGGCCTCGGGCAAGGCCCGCAGCAGTTCGCTGGCGGTGCCGCCGACGCCCATGCGCTCGCCGGCCCGGCCGTGCCGCCAGGCCGCGAGGGCCAGGGCCTGTGCGGCGGGCAGGCCGCGGGCCAGGTAGCCGCCGGCCAGGCCGGACAGCACGTCGCCGCTGCCGGCGGTGGCCAGGGCGACCGAGCCGGTGGGGTTGACCCAGGGGGCACCGGGCGCGCCGATCAGGGTGCGGGGGCCCTTGAGCAGGGCGGTGCCGAAGGGGGCCAGGTCGGCCAGGGCGGCGAAGCGATCGGCGTCGACCTGCCAGGCGCTGCGGCCCAGCATGCGGCCGGCCTCGGCGACGTGGGGGGTGATGGCGCGGATCCGCTCGGGGGGAGGGGAGAGCTGGCGCTCGGCCAGGACGGCCAGGGCGTCGGCGTCGGCCAGGATGGGGTTCTCGAAGTCGCGCCACAGGCGCTCGACCTCGTCGCCGGCGTCCGGGCCCAGGCCCGGGCCCAGGACTAGGGCGTCGTGTCGGGCCGGGTCCAGGGAGTTGGGCTCGGCCAGGATGATCTCTGGCCACAGGCCGTGCAGGGCCGGCCAGTCGGCCCGGGGAGCCAGCAGGGTGACGAGGCCCACCGGGGCTCGCATGGCGCCGTGGGCCGCCAGGACGGCGGCGCCCCCGCCGGCCCGCACGGCGACGTGGCCGCGGTGCCACTTGGCCGCGGCGCCGTCCTCGACGGGCAGCCAAGCCGCGACGTCGGCGGCCTCGAGCAGCCAGGCCAGGGGCGTGGCCAGGGCGGGGTCGTGCAGGCGCCCCAGGTTGAGGCCGATGTCGACCAGGGCGATCTCGCCTGCGAGCTGCAGGGCCGGCGGGCAGAGCAGGCCGGCCTTGAGCCGCCCCAGGGGGATGGTCAGGTCGAAGGTCGGCGGGGCCGTGCCCAGGACCTGGCCGGTGTCGGCGTGCACGCCGGTCGGGATGTCGATGGCGACCCGGACCGGCAAGCGGCCCAGGGCGCGCAGGCCATCGAGGGCGAAGCCGCGCGGCGCGTCCTGCTGGCCGGTGCCGAGCAGGGCGTCGACGCCGACCTGGGCGCCGTCGAGCACATGCTCCAGGCCCTGGGGCTCCAGGCCCAGCCGGGCGGCGAGGTCCAGGTTGGCCCGGGCGTCGGCGGTGGTGGCGCCGCGCGGGGCCCACAGGCGGACCCGGTGGCCCCACAGGTGCAGCCAGCGGGCGATGACGAAGCCGTCCCCGCCGTTGTTGCCCGGCCCGCAGAGCACGGCCACGGTGGCGTGGGGCCAGCGGTGGTGGATCTGCTCGGCGGCGCCGTGCCCGGCCAGCTCCATGAGCTGGCGACCGGGGACGCCCAGGCCCTCGATGACCGCGGCGTCCAGGGCCCGGGTCCGTGCGGCGGTGGCGACGGGGATCACGCGCGCACCCCGCCGGGGTGGCGGATGATGGTCACCAGGTCCCGCACCGAGGTCTCCAGCCCGACGAAGACGGCCCGGGCGATGATGCTGTGGCCGATGTTGTACTCGACCACCTCGGGCACCTGGGAGACCATGGGGGGCAGGTTGTGGTGGGTCAGGCCGTGCCCGGCGGCCAGCTCCAGGCCGGCGGCGCGGGCCCGGGCGGCGGCGCGGGCCAGGCGGGCCAGCTCGCCCGGGTGCCGCTCGGCGTAGCGGGCGGTGTTCAGCTCGGCCATGTCGACGCCGGCCCGGCGCAGCTCGGCGGCCGCGTGGACCTGGGCTTCGTCGGGGTCGATGAACAGGCTGACGGCGATGCCAGCCCCGGCCAGGCGCTCCACGGTGTCGCGGACCAGGACCGCGTGCTCCACCAGGTCCAGGCCGCCCTCGGTCGTGACCTCTTCGGGGCGCTCCGCCACCAGGGTGACGCGGTGGACCCGCGGGTCGTCGGGACGCGGCCCCAGCTCCCGGGCGGCGATGTCCACCATCTCGAGCGTACAGGCCATCTCGACGTTGAGCAGGGTCTGCACGGCGCCGCGCAGGCGGGGCAGGTCCCCGTCCTGGATGTGGCGACGATCCGAGCGCAGGTGGCAGGTGATCTGGTCCGCGCCGGCCAGCTCGGCCACCACCGCGGCGGCGACCGGGTCGGGGTAGCGCTCGCCGCGGGCCTGGCGGAGGGTGGCGACGTGGTCGATGTTGACGCCCAGACGGCGGAGCACGGTGCTGTCGGGGTGGGAGGCAGTGGACTGCATGGCGGGCTCCAGGGACGAGGAGGAAGTACCCGTGACGGGGGGTGGCGGCCAGCGGGTGGGGGAGGGGAGGGGGGGGGCGCGGCCCCTGCACGTCGCTCGCTCAGCCCGCCGCTTCCAGCTCGGCCACGACGCGCGAGCACCAGGACTGCGCCTGTGTCCGGTCCGGCCCCTCGACCATGACACGCACCACGGGCTCGGTGCCCGAGGCGCGGACCAGCACCCGCAGACCGGCCCCGCGCGCCGCGTCGGCGGCCGCCAGGTGGGCGGGCAGGCCCTCGCGCCGCACATCGGCCCGCGCCTGGGGCCAGCGGGTCCAGCCGCCCACCGGCAGGGGCAGGCGAGGCCGTCCGTCGGCGCCGGCCGTGGCGGCCAGGACGGACAGGGCGGTGAACAGGCCGCAGGAGGTGGGGGGGCCCCCCGCGATCAAGAGGTGGCCGCTGGGCTCGCCCCCGACCCGGGCCCCGGTCTCGGCCATGGCCTGGGCCACGAAGCGGTCGCCTACCGGGACGCGCACCAGCCGACCGTCCAGGGCGGCTTCGAGGCCGGCGTTGGCCATGACCGTGCCGACGACCGGCCCCGACTCCGCGCCGGCCAGCAGCCACAGCAGGTCGTCGCCGTCCAGGGGCCCGTGGACCGGGTCGATGAGCAGCAGGCGGTCGCCGTCGCCGTCCAGCAGGATGCCCAGGTCGCAGCCCAAGAGGTCGTCGGGGGGGTGCAGGGCGCCGACCCCCGCGTTGACGTTGCGGCCGGTGGGGGCGCAGCCCCGCAGGACCAGGGTGGCGCCCCGCTGCTCCAGGACGCGAGGCCCGGCCAGGGCCGTCGCCCCGTGCGCGCCGTCGAAAAGCACGCGCAGGCCGGACAGGTCGAGGGCGGGCATGGCCCGCAGCCAGGGCTCGAGCGGGTCGACAAGGGGCTGGACGCGGCCCCCTCCCGGGCGCGGCGCCTGGTCCAGCCAGCGCTCGACGGGGCGGGGGTCGAGCAGCTTGCCGCCCCCGGGGGCCAGGACCTTGATCCCGTTGTCCTGCCAGGGGTTGTGGCTGGCCGTGAGCACGACGCCGCCGGCGGCGCCGCAGGCCGCGACGGCGCAGGACACCGCCGGGGTGGGCATGATCCCGCCGTCCAACACGGTGGCGCCGCCCTGGGTCAGGCCCTCGGTCAGCGCCTGGGCCAGCGCCGGCCCGCTGTCCCGGGGGTCGCGCCCCAGGACCAGGACCGGGGACGGGGCCTGCTCGCCGGCCCAGGCGGCGATGGCCCGCCCCAGGCGCTGCATGCCCTCCGGCACCAGCGGCCACTGCCCGGCTGGCCCCCGGACGCCGTCGGTGCCGAAGCGGATGGGACCGGCCCCAGGCGCCGCGCCGGGGCTCACTTGCGGGCCACCAGGAGGAAGCGGTGCGGCTCCATGCGCGCCACCTCGATGCCCTCGCTGGGCCCGTCGTGCACGACCTCGACCTCGCCGTCGTCGTGGTCCTTGCGCCAGCTCAGGTCCACTTTGCCGCTGCGCGGCATGGTCTCGGGCGGCTGCAGGACCACCGCGACCTTGTCCAGGGACAAGGCGGCCACGTCTTCTTGGGGACCGCTCAGGGTGAGGCGGGCCGTGGGCGGGTCGATGGTCCAGCCCTCGGCCGAGCGCACCATGACGGGGACCTCCTCGAAGGTCCGCTCGACGATGATGGGCTCCATGTGCACGCGGATCTGGACCCGCCCCGGCGCGCCGGGAGCCAGGGCCACGACCTGGTCGCTGAGGATCACGGTGGCGTCGACGCTGGCGTCGCTGCGCATGCCGGACAGGTCGATGACGTCGGTGGAGACCTGCGCGATGTCCTTGACCGTGCCCTGGGGGCCCGTGATGTGCACGGTCGCCGGGCTCGCGTCGACGGACACGACCCGGTAGCCGGGCGCAGGCTCGCCGATGACGGTGGGGCGGACCTCGACCTCGCGGGTGAGCTGGCGGTCGAGCTCGACATCGATGGCCGGCGGTGAGACCTGGACGACCTCCACGCCGGCCGGCAGGCCCTGGATCTCCAGGTCCGTCAGGTCGACGGGCACGTTGCCCTGCTCGGCCTCGCTCAGGTCGACGTCCACCGAGAGCTGACCGCTGCCGATGGTCCGCACGACGCCCTGGGGGCCGCTGACCGTGACGACCAGGGTCTTGGGCACCTGGCGGGCCCGCACCAGGCCCTCGGGCCAGTCGTAGTGCACCTGGGCCCGGGTGCGGACCTCGACGACCTCGTCGCTCTGGACCCAGGCCCAGACGGCGACGGCGAAGACCAGCGAGAGCACCTTGTAGGGGAGGTTCTCGGTCAGCAGGCGGCCCACCAGGGCCCGGGAGCGGGAGGGAGTGGCCATGGGTCAGGCCCCCGCCGCGGGTGTGGGGGCCGGCTTGTGCAGCTTGTGGCGCGGCTGGAGGATCTCCTGGAGGCGGCTGCGCAGCTCGTTGGCGTCCCGGCAGGGGACGAGCCGGCCTTCCATGACGATGGACACGGTGCCCCGCTCCTCGCTCACGATGACGACCAGCGCGTCGGTCTCCTCGGTCAGCCCGATCGCGGCCCGGTGGCGGGTGCCGAGCATGCGGCTGACCTCCTTGGACTGCGTCAGGGGCAGGAAGACCTGGGCGGCGGCGATGCGGCCCTTCTGGACCACGACCGCGCCGTCGTGCAGGGGGCTGGTGGGGTGGAAGATGGCCAGGAGCAGCTCTTGGCTGATCCGGGCCTCCAAGGGGCTGGCCGGCTCGACCCAGTCGTCCAGGCTGGCCTCGCGCTCGATGACGACCAGGGCGCCCATGCGGCGGCTGGCCAGGGCGAAGCTGGCCTTGACGACCTCCTCGACCAGGGTCAGATCCGTGCCGGTGGACAGGCGGGGGAACAGGCGGCCGCCGGCCCGGGCCAGGCCGCGGCGGATGTCCTGCTGGAAGAGGATGACGACGGCCAGCACGATGTAGACGAAGAAGCGGTCCAGCACGGTGTGGATGGACAGCAGGCCCAGCCGGCCGCTGACCACGTAGAGCACCATGAGGGCGACCAGGCCGAAGACGCTCTGCAGCGCCCGGGTGCCGCGCATGATCATGATGGCCCGGTAGATCAGGAAGGCCATGATCGAGATGTCGAGCAGGTCGGCCCAGCCCAAAGCGTCCCACAGCCACAACCAGCTCATGGCTGCTCCCGGGCTGCGCGGTCGGAGGCGCGGTCGGAGGCGCGGTCCGAAGCCAGGTCCACTGCGGCCAGCATGTCGAGGAGCTGGCGGGTGGGCCCGACGTCGTGGACCCGGTAGGCCTGGACCCCGCGCTGCCAGGCGGCGGCGGCGGCGGCCAGGGAGCCGGCCAGGCGGTCGGCCGGGTCGGGAATGTGCAGGGCGCGCCCGATGAAGCTCTTGCGGCTGGCGCCGACCAGGACCGGCAGGCCGGTGGCGACCAGGGCGTCGATGCCGGCCAGCAGCGCCAGGCTCTGCTCGGCGGTCTTGGCGAAGCCCAGGCCGGGATCGATCCAGACCTGGGGGCTGCGGGCCCGCTCGGCTCGAGCCAGGAGGTGGTCGCGGACCTCGGTCACCAGGTCGCTGTAGCGCGTGAGGCCGGTCATGCTCTGCGGCGTGCCGCGCATGTGCATGACGATGGTTGCCTGAGCGTCGGCCGTGACGACGGCCAGCTCGGGGTCCTGCAGGCCGTACACGTCGTTGATGACCGTGGCGCCGGCCGCCAGGGCGCGGGCGGCGACCGTGGCCTTGGTGGTGTCGATGCTCAGGGTCACCCGGCCGGCCAGGGCGCGGATGACGGGCAGGACGCGTCGGCACTCCTCTTCTGCGTCGACGGGCGCGGCACCCGGGCGGGTGCTCTCGCCGCCCACGTCGATCCAGTCTGCACCCTGGGCGATCATCTCCTCGGCCGCGGCCAGGGCCCGGTCGTGCTGGGCGTGGCGCCCCCCGTCGTAGAAGCTGTCGGGGGTGAGGTTGAGGATGCCCACCACCACGGCGCGGCGCGGCGCCGGCAGGCCGGAGGGCGCCGCAGAGGCCCGGGGGGAGGGGGCGGACACGGCTCAGGCCGGCTGGGGTGTGGGGTACACTGGGACCAGCTCGGCCACGACGCGCTCGAACTCCTGGCCCTCGACCGTCTCCTGCTCCAGGAGCAGGGCGGACAGGTGATCCAGGATGTGCAGGTTCTGCTGCAGGACGCGAATCGCCAGGTCATTGGCCTGCTGCAGCATGCGCTGCACCTCGGCGTCGATGCGGCGGGCCGTCTCTTCGCTGTGCTCGGCCACCCGCCCGAAGTCCCGCCCCAGAAAGATCTCCTGGCCGCTGTCGGTGCTCATGGGGCCCAGGGCCTGGCTCATGCCGAACTGGGTGACCATGGCTCGGGCGATGCGCGTGGCCTGCTGCAGGTCGTTGGCGGCGCCGGTCGAGATCTCGTCGAGGACCAAGGTCTCGGCGGCCCGGCCGCCCATGAAGATGGCGAGTCGGGTCTCCAGCTCGCCCTTGGTCGCGCCCAGGCGGTCTTCGTCCGGGAACATCCAGGTCACGCCCAGGGCCCGGCCCCGGGGCACGATGGTGACCTTGTGGACGGTGTCGGCCTCGGGCAGCAGGCGGGCGACGATGGCGTGCCCGGCCTCGTGGAAGGCCGTGCGGCGGCGCTCCTTGTCGGAGATGACCATGCTGCGCCGCTCGACGCCCATGGCGATGCGGTCGCGGGCCATCTCGAAGTCGTGCATGGCGATGGCGAGCTTGTCGGTGCGCGCGGCCTGGAGGGCCGCCTCGTTCACCAGGTTCTCCAGGTCCGCGCCCGACAGGCCGGGGGTGGCCCGGGCCAGGGCCTCCAGGTCCACGTCATCGGCCAGCGGGGTGCGCCGCGTGTGCACGACCAGGATCTCCTGGCGGCCCCGCAGGTCGGGGTTGCTGACCACGACGCGGCGGTCGAAGCGGCCCGGCCGCAGCAGGGCGGGGTCGAGCACATCGGGGCGGTTGGTCGCCGCCATCAGGATGACGCCATCGTTGGACTCGAAGCCGTCCATCTCGACCAGGAGCTGGTTGAGGGTCTGCTCCCGCTCGTCGTGGCCCCCGCCCGTTCCGGCGCCCCGGTGGCGACCGACGGCGTCGATCTCGTCGACGAAGATGATGCAGGGGGCTCGCTTCTTGCCCTGCTCGAAGAGGTCGCGGACCCGGCTGGCGCCGACGCCGACGTACATCTCGACGAAGTCGCTGCCCGAGATGCTGAAGAAAGGGACCTCGGCCTCTCCGGCGACGGCCCGGGCCAGCAGGGTCTTGCCCGTGCCGGGGGGGCCCATGAGCAGCACGCCCTTGGGGATGCGGCCGCCCAGGCGGGTGAAGCGGCGCGGGTCCTTGAGGAACTGGATGATCTCCTGCAGCTCCTCCTTGGCTTCGTTGCAGCCGGCCACGTCGTCCATGGTCACACGCCGGCCGGACTCGGACAGCAGGCGGGCCTTGGACTTGCCGAAGCTCATGGCCTTGCCGCCGCTGACCTGCATCTGGCGCATGAAGAACATGAACAGCACGAAGAGCAGGATGACGGGCAGGACCGTGGTCAGCAGGGCCAGCAGCCCGCCGGTGCTCTCACGCTCGAAGTCCGGCACGACCTGGTGGGCGGCCAGGACCTGCAGCAGGTAGTCGCCGTCCCCCGGCCCGATGGACTGAAAGGGCGTGCCGTCCGTCAGCTTGCCCTTGAGCCGCTGGCCCTGGATGGAGATCTCCTGCACCCGGCCCTGCTCGATCTGCTGGACGAGCTGGGGGAAGGTCAGGGCGGAGCTGCGCGCACGGGACTCCTGCCCCAGGACCGCGAAGGTCAGGAGGACGACGAGGGCCACAAAGACCCACAGCCAGAGACCGCGTGTGTAGCTCTTCATGTCCGGAGGGGGCGCAGGCGTGCAGTGCGCTATCGCGCTGGAGGGGCCGCAGGTAGGGTGCAGGCCGGGACAGGGCTCTCACAGGGCTTGCCCGGGGGCCGCGGGTTAGGCCCGGGCCTTGTTGGAGGCACCATGTCCGAGCCCACAGCCCCTGGAACGGCCCCTGGAACGGCCCCTGGAACAGTGGTCCTGGCCGGTGGTGGCACCGGGGGGCACGTCTACCCGGCCATCGCCATGGGCGAGGCCCTGCGGGCCCGCGGTCACCAGCTGCTGTACTTCGGGGAGGCCCGGCGCCTGGAGGGCCGCGTCGCCCCCGAGCGGAGGATCTCCTTCCACGCGATCCCGGCCGTGCAATTTCCACGCTCGGGCGTAGCGAGCAAGGGGCGCTTCGCGGCCGGCCTGGTGCGGGCCACGACGGTGGCGCGTCACCTGCTGGTCCAGCAGCGGGCCCAGGTGGTGCTCGGCGTTGGCGGCTACATCATGGCGCCCACGGTCCTTGCCGCGGCCTCGCTGGGCATCCCGACCGCCATCCATGAGGCCAACGTGACCCCCGGCCTGGCCAACCGGCTGTGCGCCCGGGTCGCCGACCTGGTGCTGCTCACCTACGCCGCGACCGACGCGCGGCTGCCGGGCAACGCTCGCCGCGAGGTGGTCGGGTGCCCGGTGAACCCGCGCATCCTGGAGGGCGACCGCGCCCAGGCCCTGGCTCGTTATGGCCTGGACCCGGCCCGCCGCACCCTGCTGGTCGTGGGCGGCAGCCTGGGGGCAGCCCGGATCAACGAGCTGGGGATGGCCTGCGCGCGGGCCGAGCGCGACTGGCAGATCGTCTTCGTGACCGGGCCGACCTACCACGGCGAGATCCGCGCGGCGCTCGAGCCGCTGCCGCCCCACGTGGCCCTGGTCGACTACGAGGACCGCATGGCGGACGCCTACGCGGCGGCCGACCTGGTCTTGTGCCGCGCCGGCTCCTCGACCCTGGCCGAGCTGACGGCGGTGGGCAAGGCCAGCATCCTGGTGCCCTCGCCCAACGTCACAGACAACCACCAAGAGGGCAACGCCCGGGGCCTGGAGGCGGTGGGCGCCGCGGTCGTGGTGGTGGAGCAGGACCTGGACGTGGCGGCCACCGTGACCCAGGTCGCAGCCCTGCTGCACGACGCGCCCCGTCGCCAGGCCATGGCCGACGCGGCCAAGGGCCAGGCCCGCCTGGACACGGCGGAGCGGGTGGCCGACCTGGTCGAGGAGCTGCTCCGCGGGCGGTAGCGGGGGATGGCCCCCGCCCCCTTCCATGCCGAGGCCTCAGACGCGGGCGTAGTTCTCGGCGGCGAAGTCCCAGTTGGCGAGGTTCCACCAGGCCTTCAGGTAGCCGGCCCGCGCGTTGCGGTAGTCGACGTAGTAGGCGTGCTCCCACACATCACAGGTCAGGATCGGCGTGGTGGCGGCCTCGGTCAGGGGGCAGCCGGCGTTGCTGGTCGTGGTGATGCGCAGGGCGCCCTGGGCGTCGGAGACCAGCCAGGCCCAGCCGCTGCCGAACTGGCCGCCGGCGGCCTTCTCGAAGGCGGCCTGGAAGGCCTCGAAGGAGCCGAAGGCGGCGTCGATGGCCTGGGCCAGGGCCCCGCTGGGACGGCCGCCGCCCTGGGGCTTCATGCTGTTCCAGTAGAAGCTGTGGTTCCAGACCTGGGCGGCGTTGTTGAAGACGCCGCCGCTGGCGCTGCGGACGATCTCCTCCAGGCTCTTGCCCCGCAGTGCCGCGTCGGCCGCGACGAAGTTGTTGAGGTTGTTCACGTAGGCAGCGTGGTGCTTGCCATGGTGGAAGGACAGGGTCTCGGCCGAGATGTGCGGCGCGAGGCCGTCCTGGGGGTAGGGCAGGGCAGGCAGCTCGAAGGCCATGATCGCTCCATTGGATGGTTTGCCCACGACCAGGGGACGGCCGGGCGGGCGGGTTGGGGTCGGTGCAGGACGGGGAACTCGGGTCCCGGCGGCTCCCCCCCGTGGGCCAGGCACCACGGCGGGGGGAGTCAAAGGACGGGGCTCAGGCCAGGACGGCCTTGACGGCGTCGTAGTCGGGCTCGATGCCCGCGTTCGGGGCGATCCACTCGTAGATCACCGTCCCGTCGGCGTCGACGACGAAGACCGAGCGCTGGGCGGCGGTGTAGCCCTTCATGCCAGCGAAGTCGGGCAGCGCCACGCCATAGGCCTGGGTCGCGCTGCGGGAGTAGTCGGACAGGACCGGGAAGTTCAGGTCATTGTCCTTGGCGAAGGCGCCGTTGGAGAAGGGGGCGTCCACGCTGATGCCCAGGACGGTGGCGCCGATGCCGTTGAGGTCCGCCATGGAGTCCCGGAAGGTGCACAGCTCCTTGGTGCAGACGCCGGTGAAGGCGGCCGGGAAGAAGGCCAGGACCACCTTCTGGCCCCGCAGCGCGGACAGGGTCACGGTGGCGCGGGTGGTGTCGAGCAGGCTGAGGTCGGGGGCGGGCTTGCCGAGCAGGCTCATGATGGGGACTCCGGGTTGGGGCCCAGGGGGGCCCGGGTGGGGGACAGGACTCAGCGTGCGGCCTGGGCCAGGTCGTCGAGCAGGGCGCCGCGCGTGGCGCGAGAGAGATCGACCGTGGCGTTGTAGACCGGGTGATCGGCGAAGATGCGGGCGCCGCGGTCCAGATCGGCAAGGCCGAGCTGCACCTCATGCGGGACGGCGAAGCGCACGAACTGCACCGCCGAGATGCGCTCGTCGTTGAACTGCTCGTGGTCGAAGCGCCCCCGGATGGGGCCCAGCCCGTCCAGGTCCAGGGCCAGGTGCTGGTCCAGGCCCACCAGGCGGCGCAGCTCGCGGGCGCGCTCCTCGGCGTCCTCGTACTCGACGAGCAGGGTGGCCGACAGCTCGTCCTTTCGCGGCATCAGCGCGTTGTAGGTCTGCAGCTCGTGGTCGATGGCCGCGCCCTGCAGCCCCTCGACCCGGCACATCTCATGGATCTGCCAGCGCATGGTGGTGCGGTTCTCGAAGAGCAGGGTCAGGTGCTCGCCTACCGCGATCCGGCGGACGGCCTGGGTGGCCAGCACCTCGGCCAGCTGGCGCTGACGGACAGCCCGGAACTCGTCCAGGGACAGGATGTCGGCGCGGCTCAGCTCGCTCATGGGCTCTCGTCCTCTTCGTCGGTCGGGGCGGTCGGGGCGGCACGTTCGGCCAGGGCGTCGCCCCCGTAGGCCTCCCATATGATCTCGATGGGGTGCTTGACCGGCTTGTCGGTGCCCTGCTCGATCTGCAGCTTGGCGATCAGGCAGTCGCTGGACAGGGTCGGCGCGGGGCGCATGGCGTCCAGCATCGGGGCGGCCCACTGGCGGGACAGCTCGAAGTACTCCTTCTTCATGCCCCAGGTGCCGTCCATGCAGGAGCACTTGTCGACCAGCGTCACCTTGGCACCGGGCAGGCGCTTGAGCATGTCCCGGCTGCGGAAGCCGATCTTCTGGATCTTGAGGTGGCAGGGCAGGTGGTACCCGATCTCGCCGACCTCGGTCGTGTAGTCCTCGGCCAGCTCCCCCGCCTTGCGGAGCGTGAACAGGTACTCCATGAGGTCGTAGGAGGCGGCGGCCACGGCCTGGGAGGCTTCGGTGCCGAGGTACTCCTTCCACTCGTGCTTGAGCATGTAGGAGCAGGTCGGGCCGGGGCAGACGATGTCGCAGCCGGCCGCCACGTAGGGGGCCAGGATCTCGACGTCCTGGCGGGCCCAGGCCGTGGCCCGGGGCACGTCGCCGCCGTCCAGGGCGGGCATGCCGCAGCAGCGCAGCTCGGGAGCGAAGACGGTGACACCGCTGTGCTCGAGCACCTCGACCGCGGCCCGGCCGACCTGGGGCTCGTTCCACTGCACCGAGCAGGTGTAGAAGAGCACGACCTTGCGACCGGGCACCTTGGCGGGGTCGGGCGGCTCGCGGTGGCCCTTGCGGAACCAGGCCTGAAAGGTCTCGTCGGCAAAGGTGGGCAGCTTGCGGTCCCGGTGGATGCCGATGGTGCCCTCCATCAGCACCCGGTTCAGCCGCACGGCGGTGCCGGCGTTGGCGACCAGGGGCACCAGGGTGCCGACGCGGCCCACCAGGTCGGGGTCGCCCAGGACCCGGTCCTGGAGCTTCACGCCGTGCTGCCGGGCGTGGATCGCCTTGTGGCGCAGCATCAGCCGCGGGAAGTCCACCGCGAATTCGTGGGGCGGCTGGTAGGGGCAGATGGGATCGCAGAGCTTGCACTGGTAGCAGAGGTCGACGACCCGCTCGACGGCGCTCTCGGGCAGCTTCTGGAGGGCGTGCACCTGGCCCATGACGTCGGCGCGCGGGCGGGCGGCGTGGGCGTCGTGGGCGAGCGCCGCGTGGTTGCCGTGGATGTCCAGGCTCACGGCCATGCGCCCTGCGGCGGGCCCGTCCCCCTCTGGTGCGTTGTCTGCATGCACGTCGACGTCCAGCGCGTCGACGGACTGGAAGAGGAAGGGGAAGCTGGGACAGAGGTTGAAGCAGAGCCGGCAGCCGTTGCAGATCTCGAAGACCCGTCGCTCCTCGACGATGAGGGCGTCGCGATCCCAGTAGGCATCGTCGCGAGGGTTGGGGAGCTGTACGGCCATGCCGGCGCCGGGGAGGGGAGGGCAAGGGGGGCGCCGGCCGAGCGGTGGGGGATCCCACCGGACCCGCTCCCAGGCAGAGAGCGGGCCGGCGTCGGGACCACGCGCCGCGCGGCCGGCAGCGGCGCTATTCCAGGGAGTTGACGCCCGCGGCAAACTTGCCGGCGTGGGACTTCTCGGCCTTGGCCAGGGTCTCGAACCAGGTCGCGATCTCGGTGAAGCCCTCATCGCGCGCGGTGCGGGCCATGCCCGGGTACATGTCGGTGTACTCGTAGGTCTCGCCAGCGACGGCGGCCTTCAGGTTGGCCTCGGTGTCGCCGATGGGCAGGCCCGTGGCCGGGTCGCCGACCTGCTTGAGGAAGTCGAGGTGCCCGTGGGCATGACCCGTCTCGCCCTCGGCCGTGTCGCGGAAGAGGCCGGCGATCTCGGGGTAGCCCTCGATGTCGGCGACCTTGGCGAAGTACAGGTAGCGACGGTTGGCCTGGGACTCGCCGGCGAAGGCGGCCTTGAGGTTGTCGTGGGTCTTGGTGCCCTGGAGCTGCGGCATGTTCTCTCCGAGTGGGGGTTTCGGGGGAGGAGGCTCGCGCGAGCGCGCACCGGTCTCGGACCGGGAGCGCGGACGTGGAGCATGAATGCGTGCGGGCAGCCCGTGACCCCGTGTGCTCGGGCCGCTGCGCCTTGGATTGGGTATCACAGGTCGAGGTCGGCGCAACGCGGGGTCAGCGCAGGAGGCGTTGCCGTGGTCGGCCTTGCCGGGGCTGCCGCCGCCGCAGCAGGAGCAGCCCGAGCAGGGGGGCCAGGGACAGCGGCGCCCGCCCGCCCGGCAGGCTGCTGCAGCCGCGGTGGATGGCCTGGCTCTGGGTCCAGACCCGGAAGCCGTCGGCCAGGGTCAAGATGCGCACGCCGTCGTCGACGGTGACGGCCCGGGTGCCCAGTGCGGCGTCGTTGGCCACGGCCACGTCGGCCTCGACCCGGGTGCCGTCGACCCGCACGGCCTCGACCACGACGCCTTCGCCCAGGTCCACCGTGGGCACGCCCGCCGGGGCGGCCGTCAGGCTCAGGACCAGGGTGTCCCGCGTGCCCTGGGTCAAGGCCGCGGGGGAGACCGAGAGCAAGGCAGGGCGGGCGTCTCCGTCGAGGACGGTGAAGGCGCTCCCCAGGCTCACGGCGACCCCGCTCGTGGTCAGGGCCGCGGTCCGTGCGCCCACGGGGCTGTCGGCCGCCACCTCCACCGTGAAGGTGGCGCGATCCACGTTCTCGACCTGGACCTGGGTGACCACGACGCCCGGGCCCAGGTACAGGTTGGGGGCCTGGGTGGCGGTGGCGTCCAGGAGCAGGGCGCTGCCGCTGACCTCGACCCGCAGGGTGTCACCCTGCCAGGCGGTGTCCGGGCTCAGCGCCGTCAGGACCGGCACGGCGACGTCGACGGTGACGGGACCGGCCAGGGCGCCCTCGTACTCCCCCAGCACAGTGTCGAAGAGGGCGCTGACCGTGAAGCTGTCCAGAAGGCCCAGGGCCGGCGCCTGGACGCTCGTCTCGGGCCCCTCGGCCACCAGCTCGCCGTCCCGGTAGACCTGGTACTGGAGCACCGGCTCGTCGCTGTCGGGCGGTCGCCAGCTCAGCGGGACGGTGGTGCCCCAGGCCCGGTCGGTGGGACCCGCCAGGTCCTGGGGGGCCGGCAGGCCGACCTCCAGCGCGGCCTCACCCACAGTGGGCCAGGTCGCGATGTTGGTGCCGTCTCCGGCCTCGATGTGCCACTGCAGGGTGCCCGGGGGCACCGGGGGCAGGGTCGCCTCCCAGCGTCCGTCGCCCTGGGCGTGGAAGCCGGTGGTCTGCTCGCCGCCGGTCTCCAGCCTCCACACCAGGGCCAGGCTGGTCAGGCTGCGATCGTCCCGGATGGCCGCCTGGATCGAGGGCCCCAGGTCGAAGCGGGACCACAGCTCGGGGACCGTCACGTCGCGGATGTCCGGGGGGACGGCGTCGCCGGAGTAGACGGCGAGGTCATCGACGTACCAACCGTAGGCCCGGCCGGCGTTGCTGGCCAGGACCAGGCGCACCTGGGAGAGGTCGGAGAGGCCCGCCAGGTCGAGGTACAGCGGCTTCCAGGCCTCGTCGGTGCCGACCAGGCTCAGATCCCCGTCGTAGCCGTAGATGGGGTCCTGCACCTGGAAGCCCGCGCCGCGGTCGACCTCGATGCGCGCCACGTCGCCGTCGGCCAGGTCGAGCCACTGCTGGAGCACCAGGACCGGCTCGCTGATGCCCGTCAGGTCCGCGGGGCCCAGGACGAGCGTGGCCTGGACGTCGCGCAGGTACAGGCCGTCGAGGATCGTGCCCCAGACGCGGCTGCCGCTGTAGGCGGCCGTCGGTCCGGCCAGCGGCGCCCCCCACTCCCAGGTGAGCAGGTCACCCCCCGAGATGCAGCCGGCGTCGTTGTCCTCCAGGTCCCAGGACAGGACCGGGCTGAGGGCGCGGGCGGGGGCCCCGGCCAGCAGCAGCAGGAGCACAGGGCTCATGCGCCGGCCTCTGGCAGCTCGTAGCGGACCCGGATGGTTACGCCCGGCGGGGGCGGGTCGACGAAGACCAGGGCGGGCACGCTCTCGTCGATGGAGAAGGAGCCGTCGTCCGCCCGCGTGTCGTCGAACCAGACCTTGACGGTGCCGGCCTTGGGCAGCTCCTGGAGCACGAAGGTGTCCGGCCAGGAGATGCTGGCCTCGCCGATGGCGGCGCTGACGGAGCCGAAGTCGGCCGCACAGATGCTGGCGACGGCCCCGCCGCTGGCCTGGGCCACGTCGACGTAGCTGGTGCCGGGCAGGGCGGTGGCGCAGCCGTCGGGCACGTCCCCGACCACGGCGCTGAGCACCGCCGGCAGGCCCGTGCGCGCGGCGTCCTGGGCCAGGAAGTCCTCGAAGGCCAGGGCGGGGTCGGCGCCGAGGACGGAGCTGCTGTCGTCGTCGCCGTCGCTGACGATGACGACGTGCAGGCTGGCCCCGGGGCGGCGGAAGCCCCGGTTCTCCACCTGCAGGCAGTCATCGGACAAGGCGAGCCAGGCGGCTCCCAGCCCGGCCTGGGTGGCGGCCGGGTCGGTGCCGACGTCGGCGGCCTGGGCGAAGGCGGCGGCGGGATCCGCCATGTCGGCGTGGATGATCCAGGGGTTTCCCTGGAGCACGCCAGCGTCCTCGCCAGCCACGTCGGTCGTGACGACGCCGGCCTGCCAGGACAGCCCCAGCTCGTCCAGGGTGCCCGCGAAGGTGCTGAAGGCCCCGGAGAGGGCGGCCTGCTCCTCGGCCATGGAGCAGGTGTTGTCCACGACCCAGAGCACGTCGACCTGGGGCAGGGGGGCCTGCGCGAAGCTCTCCTCGACGATGACCGGATCGGTGACGGTGTTGCCCTTGGCGCTGACGCCCGTGTCGATGCAGCCGGCCAGGCCGAGGCTCGCTGCCAGGCCGAGGCTCGCTGCCAGGCCGAGGACGGCGGTCGGTGGATGGCGCGTGGTGTCGTCCATGCGCTTCCTCCCGTGCCCATGCCTGTGGAGGGATCCTGGCAGGGCCGAGGCGCTGCGTCAACGCCCTGGCGGGGGCTCGCCGGGGACGCTGTGCCAGGCCTCTACCTCAGTGACCAGCTCATCGGCGGGCGAGGAGCGCTTCATTCGTATCCGCCGGAAGCTCCAGGTGTTGTTGAGGCGGTACTCGCGATGCAAGGTCACGTAGCGGCCCACGAAGGGCGGGAAGCCCAGCTCGGCCAGCGCCGCGGTGCGCCGCACAGGCTGGGGCAGGGGGATCTGGAGCATGTAGATGTGGTCGTCGAGGACCTGGATGGCCCCGCGCTCGAAGTCCATGCGCTGGCCCGAGCCGGCCGGCAGCTCGGTGGTCTGCTGCAGGGCGCCGAGCTGCTCTGCCACGACGTCCCGGCTCTGGCGGTAGGAGGCGCCGCCCAGGTAGTGCACGTCGACGTAGACATCGGCGGCGCGGGCATAGCCGGCCTCGGCCTCGGAGACGGTGCGGGCCGTGCGCTCCGTGCGCTCCTCCGTCGCCAGCAGGGGCTCGGGCGGCACCCCTTGCAGCACGGGCTCCTCGGCCCCACAGCCGGCGAGCAGCATGGCCAGCAGCGGCAGCAGAGGGGGGGGGCGGGTCGCCATGGTCGGGGCATCCTATCTCCGGCGGCCTGCACCTCACCGGGCGGGATATGCGCCAGCCCCCGCGGGCGAGCTGGACCGCAGGCTCGGAGGACAGGTGGAAGCAGACTCCGCACCGGATCGTGTCATCGAGGTCACGGTCCGCTACTTCGCGGTCCTGCGTGAGCGCCGCGGCTGCGACGAGGAGCGGGTGCCTGTCGCGGCGGGGACTACGGTGGCGGCCCTGTATGCGGAGCTGTTTCCCGTCGGGCCACAGGGGCGCCTGCCCGTGCTCTTCGCCGTGGACCAGGCCTACGTCCGGGCCGACACCGTGCTGCGCGAAGGCGCCGAGGTCGCCTTCATCCCCCCCCTGGGAGGTGGCTGATGCTGTCCCTCACTGACCAGCCCATCGATGCCCGCGCCGTCGAGGCCGCGGTGTCCTGGCCCGGGGCCGGGGCCGTCCTGACCTTCTCCGGCGTCGGCCGCGACTCCTTTGAGGGCCGCCCCGTGCTCGGCCTGTACTACGAGGCCTACGCCGAGATGGTCCTGCCCGAGATGGCGCACATCCGCGACCAGCTGGTCGCCCGCTGGCCGGGTGCCCGGCTGGCCATGGTCCACCGCACCGGAGAGGTCGGCATCGGAGAGGCCAGCGTGGTCATCTCCGTGAGCGCGCCGCACCGAGGTGAGGCCTACGAAGCCAGCCGCTTCGCCATCGACGCGCTGAAGGCGCGTGTCCCCGTCTGGAAGAAGGAGCACTACGCCGATGGCGCCGCCTGGAAGGCCAACGACCCCGCCGCTGACGAACCCGGCTTCGGGGACCCCGACCTCGGGGAGCCGCGCGATGACTGAGCTGCCGCCAGGAGAGCTGCGGTTCCGGCCGCGGCCCGTCGAGGACTACCCGGACCCGGACCTCAACCCCTACATGAAGTCCCACACCGAGTACGCCCCCGAGGTCATCCCGGCCCAGGTCGGGCCGGGCTTCAAGGGGCGCTGGGTCGAGGCCTTCCTGAAGCCCGGCGAGCTGCACGTCGAGATCGGTCCTGGCAACGGCTTCTTCCTGGCCGGCATGGCCGCGCGTCACCCCGAGCACTGCTGGCTGGGCATCGAGATCCGCTTCAAGCGGGTGGTGTTGTGCGCCAAGAAGCTGCGGGTCGCCGGCATCGAGAACGCCCGGGTCCTGCGCTACGACGCCCACTGCCTGGACGACCTGTTCGGGCCGGCCGAGATCGCGCGACTGTACGTCAACCACCCCGATCCCTGGACCAAGGGCAAGCGCGCCAAGCATCGGCTGCTGCTGCGCCCCTTCGCCGAGTGGATCGCCCGGGCGCTGCGTCCGGGGGGCACGGTACGCATCAAGAGCGACTACCACCCCAACCTGGATGACTTCTCGGGCCTGCTGGAGGGCCTGCCGTTGCGGGTGGTGAGCCGGGTCGACGACGTGCGCCGCGACGGGGTTCCCTGGGGCGAGGACGACGTCATCACCAACTACCAGGGCAAGTTCGACCGGCGCGGCCTGCCGGTGGCCGCCATGGAGATCCTGCGGGAAGGCTGAGGGGGCCAAGGGCAGGCGGTCCCTACTCCGGTCCCTACTCCGGCCCCTACTCCGGTCCCTACTCCGGTCGCGCCAGCTCCTCGCGCCAGGCGCCGCTGCGGGCCAGGCGCAGCAGGCGGCGGGGATCGTAGCGGTCGGCGGCCAGGAACCAGGCGGCCGAGACCGCTTGGACCATGAGGATCCAGACGTGCATGCCCAGGGCGAACGCGATGACCGCCGCGTCCAGGGTGGGGGCGCTGCCGCCGGGCGGAGGCGCGCTGCCGCCCACCCCGTACAAGGCGAGGGCGGCGCGCACGAAGGCCTCGTAGGTGCCGGCCTGGCCCGGGGGCGCCGGCGCGATGCCGCCGAGCATGCTGATGGTGAGGACGCCGATGCCGCGGCCGTAGCCGATGAGGGGGTACAGGCCGAAGGCCCGGGCGGCGAAGGGGTACATGAAGCCGCTGGCGGCCCAGGTGACCACGGTCAGGACCAGGATGGTGAGCAGGCGCGCCGGGCTGCGGACCGCCTCCAGGCCGCTGAGGAAGGTGCCGGCGAAGGCGCGACCGGCGTGTATGAAGGCCCGCCATGGACGGGGGCCCATGGCTTCGAGCGGCGCCAACCAGCCCAGCAGGCGCCGGCCCAGCAGGACCAGGACCAGGACCGCGAGGAGCACGGTCGGGAGCAGGGTGAGGGCCGCCTGGCGCCCCAGGGCCACCCAGTCGACCTCGATGCTGCCCAGGTGGACCATGTGGGAGGGTGTGGGCACCAGCCACACGACCAGGGCCAACATGGCCAGGGTGGCGCAGAGGTCGAAGACCCGCTCCAGGAAGACCAGTGCGAAGCCCGTGCCCAGGGGCAGGGCCTCGCGCTCCAGCAGCAGCAGCGGCCGGACCACCTCGCCCAGGCGAGCGGGCAGGGTGCCGATGGCCAGGAAGCTGATGCAGAGCACCGAGAAGCTGGTGTGGAAGCTGATCCGGGGCCGGACGGCGCGCAGCATGACGAGCTGCCGGACGGCCCGCAGGGCCTGCTGCCCCATGAAGATGAGGCCCACCGGGAGCAGCCACAGGGGCTGGGCGCCGGCCAGGGCCTGGCCGACCTGGCGCAGGGGCACGCCCCACAGGGCGAGGGCGAGGGCGACGGCCCCGACGACCAGGCCGAGGACCATGCGGCCCCGTCCGGGGCTGGCGTCGGGACCCGGGCTCATCGGCGGCGGCGGCGCTGACCCACCAGGAGCAGGCCGAGCAGGGCCAGCCAGGGCAGGCGGGGGCGGGCCGCGCTGCCGCAGCCGCAGCCGCCGCCGGCCGCGTCCTTCTGGTTGGGATCCGTGCCGAGCAGGTACTCGTCCAGGTTGCTCACGCCGTCGCCATCGGGGTCCTCGGCGCTGTCGTCGCGGCTGGGGTCCAGCCCGTTGGACACCTCCCAGCGGTCGCTCATGCCGTCGTGGTCGTCGTCGCGCGGCATGACCACGTCGAGCGCCTCGCGGTGCTCGCCCTCGGCCAGGACCACGGCCTCGGCCCGGCTGCTATCGGGTACGCCTGGCCAGACCAGGGACACGTAGTCGGGGTCTTGTGCGCAGTAGGCGCCGTAGCTGAACTCGACCCGCCAGGGCCCGGCGGGCAGGCCGCCGATGGACCAGCTGCCGTCGTGCTCCGAGACGGTGCTCCATGTGTCGCCGCTGGTCGGGGTCACCGAGATGGAGGCGCCGTAGACGGGGGCACCGAAGTCGTCGTGCAGCGTGCCGCTCAGGCGCGCGCCGGGGCCCAGGTCCACGTCCAGACGCGTCGTCTCGCCCTCGGGAATGGTGAAGGGCGTCGGCTCTCCATCCACCGCGTCGACCCAGGTGTTGACGCGATCCACCGGGTAGCCCCAGGCGTACAGGGTGTAGGTCCCGCCGTACAGGCCATGCAGCGCGACCACACCCTCGTCGTCGCTGCTGCTGCCCTTGGCGACGTTGTAGGTGCTGTTGTAGAGCATGGCCCGGACGCCGGCCTCGGCCCCGGTGAAGTGGATCTCCAGGATGGCCTCGGCCGGGGCGTCCATGTCCAGGTCGTCGCGGACCTCGCCCTCGCCCAGCACGTCGACGTACTGGTCGGGCCGGTCGAGGTTCGGGTAGTAGGTCGTCGCGATGCCGGTGGCTGAGGCCCACAGCAGCACCGAGCCGGGCGGCAGGCCGACGGCATCGAAGCGCCCCTCGGCGTCGGTCTGCTCGGTGAGGATCTGGCCTGCGGCGTAGGCGTAGACCGTGGCCTCGGGCACGGGACCGTCGGGGCCGCGGACCTGGCCGCCGACGGAGATGCCGTCCAGCAGGTGGATGGTGCCGACGTCCACGTGGCCGCCCGCGCCGACCCGGTAGACCTGGGCGTCGTTGTCGTCGTAGACCGGCGGGTCGCCCAGGAGCTGGCCGGGCCAGCCGTCCACGGAGACCTGGCAGGTCCACCCCGTGGACTCGGTGGCCGTGGCGTCCAGGCCGCGGATCAGGAAGTTGCCCTGGCTGTCGGTGCTGGCGCTGCGGTACAGGCCCGTGACCGTCGCGTCGACCCCGTCGGCCTGGACGGTGGCGTCGGCGACCGGGTTGCCCTGCTGATCGACCAGGGTGCCGGCCAGCTCGCCGCCGGCCTCCAGGTCGACATCCAGGCCGTCGGCGGTCTCTTGCTCATCCAGCCACAGCAGCTGGGCCGAGCAGTAGTCGCGGGTCGCCGGGTAGAAGCGGCTGACGCGGTTTTCGTTGCCGGGCGCCTGCACCCGCAGCCGCCACGCGCCGGCCTCAACCCCGTCGATCTCCCAGTTCCCGTCCGCGTCTGTGAGGGTGTAGTGGTAGTCCAGGCGCAGGTCGTAGGCGACGACCACGGCGCTCTCGATGGGGCCGCCCTCGGGGCTCTCGCGGACGGTGCCGGACAGCGTCGCCCCAGGGGCCGGTCCCGCGACGAGGAGGGCCAGGAGGGAGCAGGCGATCAAGGCGTCTCCGGGGCGAGGTGCCGGGCGATGGATCGTAGCGCCGATTCGAGGCGCTCGGGGCCGCGGCCGGCCTCGTGCTCGGTGCCCAGCAGGCCGATGGCCGAGAAGCCGCTGCGGCGGGCCCGGGCTGCGGCGGTGCGGCCATGGGTCAGCGGGAAGTCGGCCTCCCGCAGGGCCTGCACCAGGGCGGCGGGGGCCGGGCGGGTCACGACGATGCCCTCGCGCTCGACGGCGGCCAGGGGGCCGCGGCCCGGCGTGACCGCCAGGACCACGGTGCGCTCGGGGTCCAGGATGTGGCGTCGCCCGCGCAGGGCCTCGCCCAGATCATCGTGCCAGGTGCTGCCTTCGGAGCCGATGGCCAGCACCAGGCGCACGCCCCGCAGGGGACGGCGCGACAGGCGGCGCGCCAGGGGCAGCACCCAGGTCGCCGGGTCGGCCGCGGGCGGCAGCGGCGCGCCGGGCCATAGCAGGACGGGGGAGAGCAGCCCGCACAGGGCCAGGCCCAGGCTGCCCCCCAGGACCATGGCCCGCCCCAGGGGAGGGGCCAAGGAGTGGACCAGGGGCAGGCCGAGCAGGACCACCAGGCCGAGCAGGGCGGGGATCGCCAGCAGCAGCCGGGCTACCGCCGGGGCGCCCACCCGGCGCGGGGAGCGGCCGGCCACGGGGGCCCACAGCAGCAAGGTGGGCGTGGTGGCGCCGGGGGCCGGCGTACCGGTGGGGACGGCCAGGGTGATCTCGGCGACCCAGCCGGGCCGGCGCGGCATGAGGTGACGCAGCCAGCCCTGGCCGCCATCGACGTCCCGCATGGCCCCCATGAGCAGAGCCAGGAGCACCGCCACCGCCGTCAGGGGCGCCAGCAGCCCGAGCAGGCCCACGGTGGCGGCCACCAGGCAGGTGAGGGCTACCGGTCCGGCGGCGGCGCGGTGCCCGACCACGGGCTGGAAGTGGACCCGGGCGCCGTGCGAGGCCAGGTGCCGCCCGATGTCCTCGACGCGCCGACGCGGGTCCAAGGGCGGGGGCGGCGGCCGCTGGGGGGCCGTGTTCACCGGCGCTCCGCGGGGTTCACCGGCGCCCCGCGGGCCCGCGCCCGTCGCGCGCCACCGTGCCACCCACCGTGCCACGACCCGGTGCGCCGACGCTGGGGCAAGGGCAAGGGAAGGGGAGGGCGGCCATGGGGCGAGAGGCTCCGGGAGTCGGCGGGCTGGGGGTCCCTGTGCCTGGGCCGGAACCATAGCCAGCGGGGCCCGCCTTGCCCTCCTCCCACCCGCTTGCCCTGCGCCTTGGCAAGCCATATGGTGCGCAGGCTGTGCCCATCGGCCGATGAAGAGGCCGAAGGCTGGCGAGTGGCCCACAAGGCGGATGTGCGGATGCGGTATCGCGGGCGCGAGTTCACGGGAAAAGGAATCACGGTCGCTGTCATCGACAGCGGAATCAACGGGTCCGATCCCCGCCTCCAGGGTCAGGTCGTCGAAGGCTGGAACATCCAGCTGGGGGCGACCGGTCACGCGATCCTGGGTGGCGACTACAAAGACGACAACGGCCACGGCACCAACATGGCCGTCGCGATCGCGCGCCTGGCTCCGGAAGCGAAGCTGGTCGGCGTCAAGATCATGGACGAGCGCCTGCGCACCAGCGCCGACCTGATGGCGGCGGGCATCGAGACCTCCTTCCGCGCCGGCGCCCACGTGATCAGCTTGTCCCTGGGCACGCCGAACATGGGCAAGGCCCTGCTGCTGCGGGACTGCTGCGCCCTGGCGGTGGAGAACAACACCGTGGTCCTGGCCGCCGCCCACCCCAAGGGCGACCGGGCCTACCCGGCGGACCTGCCCGAGACGGTCGGCGTGGCGACCCACCCCGACTGCCCGCTGGACAAGTTCTACTACTTCGCGCCGCATCGCTTCCCGCGCCAGCAGTGGGGCAACCTGACGGGAAAGTTCCTGACACACGGCTACGAGTGGCGGGACGGTGAGCGCGGCGGCTTCAAGGGCAGCGGCATCGCGACGGCCTACATGGCCGGCCGGGTGGCCTGCCTCCGTGAGGCGCTGCCCGAGGAGAACTCCATGGGCATCATCGAGGTCCTGCGCCAGATCGCGCTGACTCCGGTGCCCGAGATCGGCTACGCGTAACCATTGCTCCAGGCTCTGCTCTTGGTGGGTGCGGCCTGGGCCGGCCCCGTCGATATGGTGGGCTTCGGGGCGCCCGCGATGGGGCGCGCCGGCGGCGGCCTGACCTTGTCGGACGGCGCCCAGTCGGTCTTCCTGAACCCCGCCCTGCTGACGCAGATGGAGAGCTCCCAGCTGGTGGTGGGCTTCACCCTGCTGCGGGGGAACATGGCCGAGGCCCCGCCGGTGTGGTGGGACACCAACCGCGACGGGGTCGTCGACGACCAGGACAGCCCCCTGCAGGTCTCGGTGGACCCGGATCCCGCCGACGCGCTGCAGCTCGCGCTCGGGCGGCCCATCGGGAAGCGGTTCGGCGTCGCCTTCGACATGATGTTGCCTGTCCGCCGCATGCTGCGGATCCAGACCTACGAACCCTCGCTGCCGACCTACATCATCCAGGACAACCGGGCCCAGCGCTTCGACATGGCCCTGGGCTTCGGCTGGGAGCAGCTCCCGGGCATCAGCGTCGGGGGCGCGGTCGAGGTCATCGCCCGGGCGCGCTTCACCCTGGACACGACCCTGGACGTGACCGTGCGGGGCGCGCAGGAGGGCGACACCAACGTGGGCGCCCTGGTGTCGGAGCTGAGCCTGGACCCCCACACCATGATGCTCGACATCGTGCCGGGGCTGGCCCCGGTGGCAAGCGTGAACTGGGAGGTCGGGGAGCTGATCCCGGCCCTGCGGGGCCTGGCCATCGGCAGCACCTATCGGGGCTCGACGGGGCTGCCGGTCGACGTCCTGGTGGATGTGCAGGCCAACCTCCAGGCCACCGATGTAGGCGAGCTGGACCCGGTCGGGACCACCTTGATGGTGCCCATCCGCCTGGACATCTTCGATCATTACGTGCCGGCGCGCTGGGCAGCGGGGGCCTCGTGGACCTGGCCCGAGCACCTGCGGGCCTTCGTCGACGTCCGGCACACCTGGTGGCGGCCCATGCCCCTGAGCGTGGCCCACGTCATCGACACCTCGGTGCAGAGCCAGCTGCTGCAGCTCCCCGACCCCACGGTGGCCGACGGCAACCAGCTCTCGGCCACCCTGCGGAACACCTGGTCCCTGCGGGCCGGGGGCGATGCCTGGCTGCCCCGCTGGCAGTCCGGCGGCGGCATCGGCTGGCTGCAAGGCGTGGTCCGCGCCGGCGCCGGCTACGAGCCCAGTCCCCTGGTCTCCCAGCAGGCGATCACGTCGATGCTGGACGCGGACCGGTTGATCCTGGCGGCGGGCCTGGGCGTGGCCCACGGCGATCCCTTCGGCCTGATCACGGGCCCGGTGACCTGGGACCTGCACGGCCAGGTCCAGCTCCTGGGCAAGGGCGACCTGCCGGTGGACACGACCCCCTACCGGCCCGGCGCGCCCGTGGACGGGGGGACCATCCCCATCGGCGGCGTGCTCTGGGCGGCCGGCCTGCAGTGGGGCATCGACTACTGACGGCCCTGCCGGGCTACCGTGCGCCCGCCCGCTCCCCGTTCCGTCCCTCGAGGTAGCCATGTCCACGACCCTGGAGCACCTGGCCCGCTGGGCCCGCGAGCTGCAGCCCGACGCGATCCCCAGCCGGGTCCTCGAGCGGGCCCGCCTGCAGCACCTGAACCTGGCGGGGGCGGTCCGCGCAGTGGCGGCGCGTCCCCTGGCCCATGGCCTCGCGGCGGCGGGCAGCGGGCGCGGCGCGGCGCGGCTGGTGACCGGGGGCAGCGCCTCGCGTCGGGACGCCGCCCGGCTGCACGCGGTGCTGGGGAGCTGGCTGGAGCACGACGACTGGCTGCTCTTCGGGCACACCGGGGCGGCGGGCGTCGCGGCGGCCTGGGCCTTTGCGCGGGGCCACCAGGTGGAGACCCTGCTGGCCGCCACCGTGGCGGGCAACGAGGTCGCCGGTCGCCTGGGTGCGGCCCTGCTCCTGGCGCCGGATCGTGAGCGGGGGCAGCTCGTCGTGCCGGCCGTGGCCGCCGCCACCGTGGCCGGCCTGCTGTCGGGTCTGGACGCGCCGGCCCTGGCGCAGGCCCTGGCCCTGGCCTGCGTGGGCGCCGGTCGCTGCAGCCTGCGTGAGCAGCTCGGCGGCGACGCGGCCCAGGCCCAGGCCGTGGGCGCGGCCACCGTCGCCGGCCTGGACGCCGTGGAGCTGGCCGGCGCCGGGGTGCAGGGTCCCATCGACCTGCTCGACGTGCGGGGCGGCCTCCTCGACAGCCTGAGCCCGGCGCCGCTGCGGGCGGCCTTCACCGGTCTCGGCCGCGCCTGGCTCAGCCAGACCCTGGCCTTTGCGGTGCAGCCGGGCTCGCCCTACCTGCAGGTGCCCTTGCAGGCGGTGGGGGAGATCCTGGACCGCCACGTCAAGGCGGCCGACAAGCGGCTGCGCGCCGACCAGATCGACCACATCGAGATCAGCCTGGGGCTGCCGGGCTGGAGCCAGGTGCAGCTCGCCCAGCAGCACACCTCCACCGACCCGACGAGCCTGGTGAGGCGCCTGCCCCAGGCCATCGGCCTGCTGGTGAGCGAGTACGCCTTCGGTCCGGCCGAGCTGAGCCCCGAGCGGCTGGAGGCCCGGCGCGACAGCGTGGCCGAGGTCGCGCGGCGCGTCGAGATCACCCACTCCTGGACCCGCACCGCCGACCTGGTCGACCACCTGGTCGAGGTGGCCGGGCCGCTGCTGGTCGGGCTGACGAACGCCGAGCTGCGGGCGGCCGGCGCCGCCTGGGGCAGGAGGAGCGGGGGCCTGCGTCCGCCCCCGCCGGCCCTGGGCGAGGCGCTGGCAGTGCTTCGGACCCGGCCCGACCGCCTGCTGGCGCGCCTGGCGTGGCAGAGCGGTGACCTGGCCGACGCCCGGCTCGAGGAGCTGCAGCTCCGGGTCGGCGCCGATGTGCGCCTGTTCACGACGCGGGGCGGCTCCTGGCGGGAGCGGCGCGACCTCTCCATCGGCAGCCCCGGCTGGCCGTGGGCCGACACCGTGGCCCGGGTTCAGGCCAAGTGGGCCGGCACCGGGGACCCGGCGGCCGCGGTGGCCCTGATGTGCAGCGGCCCAGCAGACGACGCGGTGCAGGCGCTGCTGGCCGGCTGAGCGGCGGCGGTCCCCCCGGGTCTCCGGCGGGCCCTCTCAGGCGGTGGTCGAGAAGAAGGCGTCCTCTTCGGCAGAGAAGGGGGCGTCGGTGCCGAGTGGCTCGTCGGCCGCCTCGACCGCGCTCGCCGTCGCGAGGGTCGGCTCCTCGTCCACCGCTGCCACCAGGGTCGTGGCGGGGGCGCCGCTGTCGGCCAGCTCCTCCTCATCCAGCAGCACCTCGGTGCCCGCCGGCACCTCGGGCATCAGGGCCCGGGGCGGGGGAGAGGGGCGGGGCGGGCTGCTCGCCCGGAGCTTGGCGCCGGCGTGGCCCGCGCCGGGGCTCGCCGCGAGGGCGGCTGGAGCCGCCTTGATGGGCGCGGCGGCCGGGGGTGTGGCTGGCGTCGCGACGGCTGCGTCCAGGGGGGTCAGACCGTAGCTGCGCTCGACGACCCGGGCGGTGCGGAAGGCAGCGACGGCGTCCAGGGGCACGGCCTCTGCCAGCTTGCGCGCCAGGCGGTAGCCCTCCAGGCTGATCAGCTCCGCGCCACACACGGGGCAGGCGTCGCGCTCGATGGCGAAGCGGAAGGAGGCGGCGACCCGATGGCCATACAGGCAGCGACGATCCATGGCGGCTCCGGGGCGGTCGGCCCCCGCGAGGGACGCCGCTCAGGGATTGAAGTGAGCCTCGATGTTGTAGGCCACGGTGAAGTAGCCCGAGGAGTCCTTGTAGCTCTCGAAGTGGGAGACATATCCGGAATCTGCGTAGTACGCGGCCGACATGTCGTACATCCACCAGCCGGCCTGGTAGCCCCCGGACACCTCCCGCTCGTCGGCGAACCACTCGTCGACGGTGGCGTGGGTCGGGTCGAAGACGAAGGCGACCCACGCCTCTCCGCTGCCCACGTCGTACCAGGGGAATCCGCTGGCGATGATGTCGTGGTCGGTGCAGGTGTCGCCGGTGCGGGTGTAGGGCCCCTGGAACCAGACCGTCTGGCCCGAGCTGTCCTGGCGGTTGCCGCTGCCGTCGTAGACCAGGCTGCAGTTCTTCAGGCCGATCGAGGGGCTGAAGTACCAGTCCACCTGCATGTGGATGTCGTAGGTGTCCAGGCTGGTCAGGAAGGTGTCGGTGTCGGTGTCGGTGTCGGTGTCGGTGTCGGTGTCGGTGTCGGTGTCGGTGTCGGTGTCGGC
>Ga0210033_1000442_pt1 | contig 39194 bp, 29 predicted proteins | sample CryGeymeta201501_FD_185465 | JGI IMG/M metagenome (GOLD analysis project Ga0210033, IMG submission 185465) | Groundwater microbial communities from Crystal Geyser aquifers in Utah, USA - Crystal Geyser metaG 2015-01 (SPAdes) (version 2) | ecosystem: Environmental > Aquatic > Deep subsurface >... | reverse complement strand
GCATCCCTCCGAGGGAGAGGAAGCGCCTCAGGGCCGCCACATCCGCTTCGGGCAGAGGTTCGAAGGCCTGCTCGCCCGCCAGGTAGAGCAGGGGCGAGTCGAAGAAGGCGGGATCCGAGGGCTGCACTCGCCGTGGCGTCGGGGCGGTCTCGACGCTCGTGCGTCGGTGGACCTCCCACGCCAGCCTGCGCCGCGCCGTGGGCAGCGGCTCGGGCAACCCCGCCAGGACCAGCCCCGTGATCTCGACCCTCGTGTCGTCACCCAGAGCGTCCACCCGCGCCGACGGCCACGCGCTCAGCCACGCCACCACCACGAGGCTGCCCGTGAGCAGCAGCGTCGAGACGCGCAGACGCCGATGACGAAGGGAGGAATGCACGGGGCCCGCATCCTAATGCACCTGCTCGGATGTGCGAGCGAGTCTTGGTCCGTGGTCGCTCGCGCGGCGAGGCTCCGCCCCCATGCGGGCCTCGGCTTCGGCCGCGGTTGACGGCCCGCGCGACGCGAACGAGAGTGCGCCATGCGTCGTCCACGAGCCCTGCCCTGGCTGCTCAGCCTCTTCGCCGTGCTCTGTCTGCAAGCGGCCGCCTGCGGAGACTCGAGCGCGCCCGCGCCCACAGCCACGCCACCGGCACCCGTGCCCGTGACGCCCGCGCCGACGCCGCCCATCAGCCGCAGTCGTCCCTTGATGTCGACCATCTTCCGCATCGAGGTGATCGACACGCCGGAGACCCAGGCGGACCCAGCCATCCGCGCGGCCTTCGACGAGATCGCGCGGCTCGAGGGCGTGCTCAGCGAGTGGCAACCGGGGAGCGAGGTCTCGCGCCTCAACCAGGGCGCGGGAGGCCCCCCGATCCACGTCGGAGAGGACACCTACGCCGTCATCCACGCCGGCCTCGAGGTCTCGCGCGCGAGCGAAGGCGCCTTCGACCTGTCTTGGGCGGCGCTACGCGGGCTCTACGACTTCCACCCCGGCGAGCAGGTGGTGCCATCGCGTCGCGAGATCCGGGCGCGCCTCGGACTCATCGACTACCGCGACATCGAGCTCGACGAAGAGGCCCACACGGTGCGCCTGAAGCGTCGCGGCATGACCATCGGCACCGGCGGCATCGCCAAGGGCTACGCCCTGGATCGCGCGGGAGCGATCCTGCGCCAGGCGGGCATCCAGAGCTACGTGCTCTTCGGGGGTGGCCAGGTGCAGGTGCACGGCCTGCACGGCGACAGGCCCTGGCGCGTGGGCATCCAGCATCCCAGGCAGGAGGGCGACTACTTCGCCTTCCTGGAGGTGGTCGATCGCTCCATCTCCACCTCGGGCGACTACGAACACTTCTTCTTCGACGCCGAGGGACAGCGCTGGCACCACATCCTCGATCCGCGCACGGGTCTGCCCGCGCGGCGCTCGATCTCGACCACCCTCATCGCGCCCAGCGGCCTGTACGCCGACGCCCTCTCCACCGCCGCCTTCGTGCTGGGACCGGAGCGCGCCGTGGCCATGCTCCAGCGGCTGCCCTTGCACGCCGAAGCCGTGATGCTCGACGCGCACTGCCACATCGTCACCACTGGGGACCTCGACGCGCGCCTGCACCTGCGCCCCAACGTGCACGACGGCGTCGTCGACGCCTGCGACGGAGTGCCCTGAACGGACGGACTGCGCTGAAGGGTCAGCGCCTCGGGATGCTCAGCGCTCGGCCATGGGCACGAAGGTGCGATCCTTCTCGCCGACCCAGATCTGGCTCGGACGGAAGATGCGGTTGTCCTCGAGCTGCTCGAGCAGATGCGCGAGCCAACCCGACACGCGCGCGACCGCGAACACCGGCGTGAAGAGATCCACCGGGATGCCCAGCTTTTCGTAGACGATGCCGCTGTAGAAATCGACGTTCGGGTAGATGCCCTTGTGGCCGACGAGCTTCTCCATCTGGCCTTCGAGCTCGACCGCCAGATCGTAGATCGGCGTGCGCCCGAGCTTGGCGAACAGGTCCGTCGCGAGGTTCTGTAGGATGTCCGCGCGTGGATCCTTGACCTTGTACACGCGGTGGCCGAATCCCATGATCTTGTCGTGTCGGGCGAGCCTGTCCTCGGCCCAGCGACGCACGCCTTCGGGCGACGGATCGGGGATGGCGCGCAGCATGTCGAGCACCCGTTCGTTCGCTCCGCCATGGAGCCGACCGGACAAGGCGCCGACGGCGGAGGCCACCACGGCGTAGGGATCGGCCAGGGTCGAGCCCGTGACGCGCGCCGCGAAGGTCGAGGCGTTCATGGAGTGCTCGGCGTGGAGGATCAGCGCGACCTCGGCCACGTGCGCGGCCATGGGATCGGGGACCTCTCCATCGAGCATGTAGAGGAAGTTCTCGGCGTGCCCGAGATCGGCGCGCGGCGGCACGGGGCGCTTGCCCTGGCGAATGCGATGCCAGGCGGCGACCAAGGTCGGCACCTTGGCGGTCAAGCGCACGGCGATGGCGCGGCTGAGCGCGAGGTCCTCGACGTGATCGCCCTCGTAGTAGGTCCCCAGGGTGGAGACACCGATGGTCAGCGCCGTCATGGGATGGGCACGCTCCGGCAGACGCTCGAAGACGTCGATGGCGCGGAAGCTGATCTCTCGCTCGCGCACCATCTCGTCGCGAAACGGCGCGAGTTGGGCCTCCGTGGGCAGCTCACCGAGCAGCAGCAGGTACACGACCTCCTCGAAGCTGCACGCCTTGGCCAGATCCTCGATGGGATAGCCCCGATACTGGAGCTTGCCGGCCGAGCCATCGACCATGCCAATCGCGCTCTTTGCGCAGGGGATTCCGGCCAGGCCGGGTACAAAAGGTGAGGTTTGGGCCATGCGACAGCGTCCAGGTGCGGTGGGGGGCAGCGCGACTTCGAGTCGCGGCCTGCATTCGGGCCGGGGTGTAGTCTGCGCGGCGGGTCGGGACAAGTCGTCGACGTTGACGACGCGCATCGAGAGGATCCCACCGTGCCAGGGCGGGTCAGGGTGAGGCGAGGGACCGAGCCAGCGCGTCCGCCACCTCATCACGCGGATGAGCCAGCCGCACGAGCGGCATCGGCGCCACGGTCGAACTGAAGAGCCGAGGCGGACCCAGCTGCACGACGCAGGTCGGGCGGAAGACCGAACCCGAGCGGTCCCCGAGCAGCAGCCAAGCCGCCGCCGGCTCCTCGGCCAGGACGTCCCGCACGCGGCCGATCAACGCCTCGAGGCTGCCCCATTCGACTCCGTCCAGCACGAACGAGTCGGTCCGGAGTTCGATGCCATGAAGCGCCACGGTGGCCCGCTCGCGCACGCTCTGGGCGAAGCGTCGAGCGACGTCGGGCGTGGGTCGCGCATCGATCCAGACGCTGCGAGGAAGCTCGGTCAGTTCTAGATTCGGGCTCACAGCACCAACAGGCGCTGCCTTTTCGCCCAGGCGGGGCAACCGCCTGCGAACCATCAGCCGCGCTCGATCGGCAAGCCCTCGGCCTCCCAACCGAGCATGCCGCCGGCCAGATAGCCCACCGGCACGCCGACCTCCTGAACGGCCGCCGCGGCTTCACGCGCCTCGGTGTCCGTGCGCCCATAGAGCACGCGCAGACGCCCATCGGCCGCGCCGCTCAGCTCCTGGGCACGGACGGGCGCTTCACTCGCGGCCACGTGGATGGCTCCAGGCAGGTGCGCGCGACCGAAGGACGCCGCGTCGCGCACGTCCACCGCCTGGGCGCGCCCCTTGGTCAGCAGCGCCGAGAGCTCCTGGGCCTCGAGCTTGTCGCCGGCGCCCGGCAAGAAGGGTTCGACGAACTTGCGCAGCGCCGCCTCGTCGAGCGCGCCGACCTGCTCCGCGGCCACGCGCCCGCCCGCGACCACCACGAGCATGGGGATGGACTGCGCGCGCAGCGCCTGAGCCAGCCCTGGGTTCTCGTCGACGTTCACCTTGGCGACGACGAGTTTGCCCGCGTACTCGGTCGCGAGCTTCTCGACCAAGGGGGCGATCATCTTGCAGGGCTGACACCAATCTGCATACAGATCGATCAGCACGGGCAGTTCGGAGGTGAGGACCTGCGCCTCGAAGGTCGCGTCGGTGACGTGAAGTACGGTCATGGCAGGCACTTAAGACCGTCGCGCGGCCAAGTCCAGCTACGGCGACCGCTTTGACGCACTCGAAGCCAGCCCGGCCCGGGAAAGCGCGTCAGTAGGCGGAGTCGCCCTGCTTGCCCATGACGATCTCGATGGACGCGCTGGCGCCGATGCGCGTGGCCCCGGCGGCCACCATGGCGTCGGCCTCCGCGGCGTTGTGCACTCCGCCCGACGCTTTGACACCGATGTCGTCGCCGACGATCTGTCGCATCAGGCGCACGTCGTCGATGGTCGCGCCACCGCCGCCGAAGCCCGTGGACGTCTTGACGAAGGCCGCACCCGCGGCCTTGGACAGCGCGCAGGCGACGACCTTCTCGTCGCGCTCGAGCGCCGCCGTCTCCAGGATGACCTTGACCGGATGGCGCCCGGCGGCCTTGACCACGGCGGCGATGTCTTCCGAGACCAGGCGATAGTCGCGGCTCTTCAGCGCGCCGATGTTCAGCACCATGTCGATCTCGTCGGCGCCGTCGCGGATCGCCTGACGCGTCTCGAAGGCCTTGGACTCCCAGCTCGCGGCGCCCAGCGGGAAGCCGACCACGGCCACGGTCATCACACCGCTGCCGCCGAGCAGGCGCTTGCAGAAGGCGACGTTGGACGAGTTCACGCAGACTGACGCGAAGGAGTAGGCGCGCGCCTCGTCGCACAGCTTGCGCAGATCCTGCTGGGAGGTGTCGGGGCGAAGCAGCGTGTGATCGATCATGCCGGCCAGATCGGGACGCACCGCGCCGATGCCCGGCGAAGCTCCGATGCGGCTGGCGCCTGCGCGACGGATCGCCTCGACGTCGCCCGCGCGGCGTGCGGCGCAGAGTCCGTCCCCTTCACATTGCTCCGCTGTGGCGGTGCAAGGCGTGCTTCGAAGCTCGTCCACGAGTCGAAGTTGCACCCGCTGGGCCACGGCCTCGACCAACCGCTCGATGTCCGTACGCATGGGCGAGCACACTACCCGAGCCCGAGGTCCAAGGCCACTGGCACGGTGAAGGGCCAGCAAGGGCCATGAAATAGGCGCTCACTCTTCGACAGTGGCGCGCGCCTCGGGTACGCTCGCGGCCTTCGAGGCCCATGGACGTCACCTGCGAGCGCTGCGGTACCGAGTACGAGTTCGACGAGACCCTGGTCTCCGCCAGAGGCACGACGGTCAAGTGCACGAACTGCGGTCATCTCTTCAAAGTCTTCCGTCCCGGATCGGGCACCCAAGGAGCAGAGCGCGCGTGGCGCGTCAGGCGACGCGACGGCGGTGAGCTCGAGCTGGGATCGCTGAAGGAGCTCCAGCGGCGCATCACCGAAGGCAGCCTCGACGAAGAGGACCAGATCAGCCGCTCGGGGGAGAGCTTCAAGCGCCTCGGGGACATCGCCGAGCTGCGCACCTTCTTCGCCGCGGCCCGCGCGGTCGAGGAGGAAGGTCGGCCTACGGGCCCACACCAAGGTCGGCGAGACTCGACGCTCTCCGGCATGCCCATCGAGGCCAGCCCCTTTCAACGCAGCCCGTCGTCGCGCCCGGAGCCCAACCGCTCTTCCCGTGCGCTCGCGCCGACCGAGGAGGCGTCCATGCCACCACCGGCGCGTGTGCCCAGCTTCGACCCGGGCCCTCCGCGGGCCGCCAAGGACACTCTCTTCGGCGTGGGCCAGCCCAGCCACTCGTCCCGCCCGCCGCCTCCCTCTCGACCGGTGGCCGCGCCCCGACCGGCCCCCGCGCCCCCGCGCTCCGCCCCACCCGCTCCCGCTCGGCCTGCGCCGCAGTCCGCGCCTCCGCCCTCTGCCCCCGCGCAAGCCTCGGCCGCCCAGACCGCTCAGGCACGGCCGGGCGCGAGTCGCCCGCCACGCGGCATCAAGCCCACGCGCCGGGGCGACGAGTTTCAGGTCGCGGCGACGGCCGCGGAGAGCCCACGGGCCGAGCGCGCGGAGCGCCTGCGTGTCGACGACGACGACGACATCGAATTGCCTGTCCGCGGCGGACGCCATTTCGGACGCTGGATCGCGGTCGTGATCCTGCTCGGCCTGGTCGGAGCTGGCGTCTGGCAGTGGCCGCGAATCGCCCCGATACTGGGCGTGGGCGGCGAGGATCGCGCGGCTGGTTTCCTGACCGCCGGAGAGACGGCGCTGGCTCGCGATGATCTCGAGGGCTACGAGGAGGCCGTTCGCCAGTTCACGCGGGCCACGGCGCTGGCCGAACGGGATCCGCGCGTGTTGCGGGCGTTGGCGCGCACCCAGTCGGCGTGGGCCCAGGCGCTCGCCTTCCAGGCTTCCGATCTGCTGGCGCGTGCAGGTGTTGATCCCAACTTGCGCGGGGAAGCCATCGCCGTCAGCCACGATCAGGAGCGGCAGGCGACCGACGCGCGACGCTACGCGGAAGACGCGCTGCGTCTCGAACCGGGCAGCGCCGAGGCGGAGACGCTGCTGGCCAACGCCCTGCGCCAGACCGGAGACCTCACGGGCGCCCAGCACCACCTCGATCGTGCGCGCGAGATGCTGCGCGAGCCCACGGCGGAATTCCACCTCACGGCGGCGCTCCTGGCGATGGCCAAGGAAGGTGGCGTCGCTGCGGCGCGCGACGAGGCCGTCGCCGCCGTCGCCGCCGATGGCACCCTGATCAGGGCGCGCCTGCTGCTCGCCCGCGCCAACCTGGCCAGCGGTCGACCGGCCGAGGCGCGCGCACAGCTCGACGCCATCCTGGCCATCCGCAGCGACCACCCCGCGGCCCAGCGCCTGGTGACGGCGATGGCGCAGGGCTTGCCGCCCGCCGCGCCCGTCGTCGCCATCCTCGATGGAGGCGCTCCAGACGCCGCGCCCGCCCACGTGCCCGACGCTGGCCAAGCCGCGGAGGCCGTCGCTGTCGTCCCACCCAACGCCGCCGACGCGAATCCCGATTCGGCCAACGGTCACCCGGGGACCGAAGCGGCTGGCGACCACGGCGTGCCCGCGGGGCGCGACTACGACTGGTATGTGACGCGCGCCGATCAGTTCCTCGAGAGCGGCGACGTGGGCCAGGCGCGAACCTACTACGAGGCGGCGCTGCGCGTGCGACCCGGCTCCCCGGAGGCCGAGACGGGCCTCGGATTCGTCGCGCTGAACGCAGGCAACGCCAGCGGAGCACTGAGCCACTTCGTCCCTGCGGCAGCCGCCGGCTACGGCGACGCCTACATCGGCGAAGGAGACTCCTACCGCCGCCTGGGACAGGACGCACAAGCGCTGGCGGCCTATCGACACTATCTCGAGCGCCGGCCCACCGGACCCCATGCCGCGGTCGCACAGCGACAGGTGGCCGAGCTGACGGCGCGACTGGAAGCGGCGGCGACGACCGAGACGCCGCCCACGAACCCTCCGCCTTCGACCGAGACGCCCCCTGCGACCGTGACCCCGCCGGCGACCGTGACCGCTCCGGATCCCCGCCTGGCGACGCCGCCCGACCCTCGCGGCGTCACGCCGCCCGACCCTGGCGGCGCCACACCTCCCGACCCCCGCGGCGCCACGCCGCCCGATCCTCGCGGAGCGCCGAGCGATCCTCGTAGCGCCTTGCCCGTGCCCCGGGGCACCGACCCCGACCATCCGCCACCGTCTTCGGACTCCCTCGCCATCGGCAACGAATGAAGCGGCGACGGGACGTGAGAACGATGGTAATGTGCGTCCTCCATGGAGGGTGACGGCCCCACCGCAAGTCCCCTCGCTGCGACGCTCCTGCACCTCGCAGCGAGACGCGCCGACGGACGCATGGACGTCGGCGGACGCACGCTCGCCGTTCACGGCGGTGGGCTGCTGCACGTCTCTGCCGCCGAAGGGGACCGGAGCTTCGCCGCGTTCCTGGTCGCAGCGGGTCGCTTGCAGGCGTCGGAGGTGGCAGAGCTCGAGGCACGCGCCGGGGGTGATCCGAGGCGCCTCCCGTCGCTCGTCGCCGCGCACCTCGGCATCCCCGACGCCACCGTGCGCGGGCTCTTGCGATCGCTCTACCTCGACCGATTGGTGGAGGGCTTCCGCGCGGAGGAGGCCGCGGGCGTAGGCGCACCGCCCCTGGAGCCGGTCGAGCCCGACCAGGGCCCGACCTTCCCCCTCGTGCCCCTGGTCCTCGATGCCCTCGCGCGCCTCGCCGCGGATGGCGACGCGGGCAAGGTGGGCTCGCGGGCTGACCACGAGGTGCGCTGGCTCGACGGGCCCCATCGCGACCAGGCGATCGGCTGGAGCGGTCTCGACCCGGAGGGTGGCCGCGTCTCGCACTTCTTGCTGCGGGATCCGATGGCCGCCCCGCGCATCGCCGCCCTGGTGCGCGCCCATCTGGCTCGCCTGTCGCGAACCCAGCAGGCGGCCGAGGAGAAGCGCGAACGCTGGGAGCCCGGAACGGGGGCGCCGCGAACTTCCCTCAGTCCTCCGCGTGCTCCGAGGCTGAACCTCGAACCTGGACGAGCTCCTGAGCCTTCGCTACCGCCGGCCGCCGCTCAGCGCCTGCCCCGTTTCGTCGCGCCACTTCAAGATCCGCTGAGCGAGCTCGAGGCCGAGGTGCGGCGCCTGGAGAGCGAGGGCGCCGAGGCGTCCGAGCGCGCTCGGGCGTGGTGCGAGGTGGCGCGTGCGTGGCAACGCCAGTTCGGCGCCCTCTCGGAGGCCGCACGCGCCTATCGCGAGGCCGCAGCGGCGGAGCCCACGAACCTGGCCGCGCTCGATCAGGCCGCCAACCTGTGCTCGGCGCTGGGCCAATCCGAGCTCGCGCAGGCCTACGCGCGCTCGGCCGCCAGCGCGTGCAGCCCCGAGGAGCGAGCCGCGCGCCTCGGCACCTTGGCGACGCTCGAGCTCCGCGCCGGTCGCGTACAGGACGCTCACCGGTCCTGGCTCGACGCGCAGGCGGCCGCGCCCGACTCCTTCGAGACCGCCCGAGCCCTGGGTCGATTGGAGGAACGCCTGGGCAACATCGCTGCGGCGGCCGACCAGTTCACGCGCGCGAGCCGGTTGGCCCACGAACCCGCGCAAGCCCGTGCTCTGATCGAGCGGGCCCTCTCCCTGACGCCCGACGACGAGGACAAGCTGCGCGAGCTCTCGCGTCGGCTGGTGGCGGATGGGGAAGCACGCGCGGCGATCGAGCGCGTGCGCGAGGCCTCGATGTCGGCCGCGCCGGATCGGCGGCTGGGCCTGCTCTACGACGCCGCGGAGACCGCGGAGGCGGAGTCCATGCCCGGACTCGCCGCCGAGCTCCTGCTCTCCGCGCTGGCGGATCACCCCGAGGCCGAGGTGCTGTACGAGCCGCTCGCGGAGGACCTCGAGCGAGCGGGCCCTGGGGCACTCCTCGCCTGCGGTCTGGAGACAATCGCCGCCGCCGCACCACGCTTCGAGCGCGCGCGTTGGCTCAGCGCAGCGGCCGCGGCCATGGGCGAAGACCCCGCCGGGTCGGGCGTCGCGCTCGAACTCTACGCGCGGGCCCTGACCGACGATCCCGCACAAGAACAGGCCCTGGCGGCGCTGCGCAAGGCGGCCGAGCGTGGACGGAACTACGCGATGCTCGCCGACGCCCTCGAGAGAGCGGGGCGACATGGAGCCGCCCATGCCCCCGCCGCGGCGGCCGAGCGTCTGATGGAGCTGGCCGAGCTGGCCGAGACGCGGCTCGCGTCCACAGCGCGCGCGCTCTGGGCGCTGACGCGACACGGCGAGCTTCAGGCCCACGACGCGTCGATGGCCGAGCGAGTGGAGAAGCTCGCGGCCCGGGATCGCGTCTCCGAGGGCATGATCCGGCTGGCGGAAGAGGAGATCGAGGCCGGCGACCTGGTCACGCGGCCCGCGGCGGAGCGGCGTCTGGCGGGCCTGCTGAGGGATCGTCCCGACCACCACGCCCGCGCGCTGAGCCTCTACGCCCAGGCGCTCGAGCGCGACCCATCGGACACCGCCGCCGCCGACGGCGTACTGCGCCTGCTACGCCTCTCGGGCGACATGGCGGCGTTGAAAGCGGCCCTCACGGATCGCGCACGCGCGGCCAGTTCGCGCGGGGAACGCATCGAGCTGCGGCTCGAGCTCGCCTCCCACTGCGTGGCCATCGGAGATCCCGACTCCGCCTGTGTGGCGGCGCTCGGCATCCTGGAGGACAGCTCGCGTCACGCCCTGGCGCGCGCGCGGCTCGAGGTCGTCGCGCCCTTGCTCCGAGGTCCGCTCCTCAGGCTGCGCGCCCTGCGAGCGCTGGTGGAGTCCGCGCCGGACGCGAAGGCGAAGAGCCGAGCTCTGGCCCAGCTCGCCTGGGAGGAGAGCGATCCGACCGTGCGATTGGATTGTGCCCTCGAGGCGCTCGAGCTCGACCGAGGGCAGGCGCGCGCCGCGGGCGCCGTGGCCTACTTCCTCGACGAGTTGAGCCCGGACCGCACGTTGCCGCTGGCCGAGCCGCTGCTCGGCGTGCTCGGGGATCCGCCCGCGCTGCGCACGCGGCTGGCCTCCATGGCGCGCGCGGCCGGAGAGCACGCTTTGGAGGAGGAGCTGCTCGGAGGCGTGATGCGCCTCGGACTCGCGCCGCCGGGGGCCGCGCTGGCCCGGCTCGAAGCCGCGCGCCTGGCGGGCAAGCTCGAGAACGTCGCGTCCTTGGTGGAAGAAGCCACGAGCGCCGACGTCACGGATCCGGGGCTGCTCACGGGCGTGGAGGCGATCGTGGCTTCGCTCGCGGAGCAAGGGGATTACGCGAACGCTTGCGGTGTGGCGCTGCGCACGGCGGACCGACTCGGCGAGCGTGGTGCCAGCCTGCTGCCCCTGGCGCGGGATCTGGCGGAGCAGGCCCACTCGACGGCGCTGAGGCTCGCCGCGAGCGAGCGCTGGGTCGGACGTGGCCAGGGAGAAGAGTGCCTGGAGGCCCTTCGACGCGTGGCACAGCTCCACCGCGAGTCGGGCAACCACGCGGGCGAGGTGCGGGCCTTGCTGCGTCTCCTCCCCCGCAACCCAGGGGACGCCGCGGCCCTGACGCGACTGACGACGCTCTACGCCGAAGCAGGCGCGCAGGATCGACTCGGAGCCGTGCTCGCGTTGCGGCTCGAGGGCGCGGTCGACGAGAAGGTGCGGCGCGAGCTGCTGCTCGACCTGGCCGAGGTGTCTGCGCAGAATCCCGAAGGGAGCGCGCAGGCCGAGGACTACCTGGCGCGCGCACGCGAGCTGGGCGCCCATGAGACCGCGGCCGCCGCGCCCGCGGATCTCGCCGCGGGAGGCGACCCGCGCGAAGCCACCGAACGCCTGATGAAGCTCGCCGAGGGCCAGCCCGCGGAACAGGCCGAGGCGCTGTGGCGACGTGCCGTGCTGGTGGCCGAGCACGAGGCCAAGGATCCGTCCCTGGCGCTGCGCGTGGCCGAGGACGGCCTGGCGCGCGTGCCCGGCAGCAGCGCGCTGCTCGTCCTCTTCGAACGCATCGCTCTCGACCTCGCCGACGTCGCCGCGGCCAAGCGCGTCTACAACCGTCTCGGAGAGCTGGCCATGGGTCGCCACGGGCGGCGCGCCCTCGCCTACCGTCAAGCCCGCTGGCTCGAACGCGCCGGCGCCGCGTCCGAGGCGCTCGTCGCCTACCTCGAGGCCTTCCGACTCTCACCTGGAGACGGCGTCGTGTACCGAGGCCTGGAGCGGTTGGCCACGGAACGCGACGACCCGGCGCCCCTCGCCGAGGCGCTCTCCGCGCTGGCCGACCGCTGCCGCGACGTGGAACGCCACATCGAGCTGTCGACGCGTTCGGCGCGCCTGAGCGCCGACGCCCTGGGAGACCCAGTGAGGGCCTTCGAGCGACTGCACGTCTCCTGGGTCCGTACGGGCAGCGCCGGTCTCGTGCCCTCGCTACGTGATCTCGCGCGGCGCCTCGCCGCCACGGACGAGGACGCGGCCGCCGCGGCGCGCGCGCGTTTGATCGCGGGGCTGCGCAAGCGCGTCGACCAGAGCTGGGACGACGCAGACAAGGTCCGATCGCTGGTCGAGCTGGCCAGCATCGCAGGGGACGACGGCAACCAGGCGGAGCTCGCGCTCAGCGCCGCCACCGAAGCCGTGGCCCTGGCACGCGAGTCGGAGGAAGTGGACGGAGAGCTGCGCACCCTCGCCGAGATGGATCTCGCGCGACGCGCGCCGGCTGTCGTGACGCAGGAAGACGTCGAAGCGCACGAGGACGTCGAGGCACACGAGGACGTCGAGGCGCACGAGGACGTCGAGGCACACGAGGACGTCGAGGCACACGAGGACGTCGAGGCACACGAGGACGTCGAGGCACACGAAGACGTCGAGGCACACGAGGACGTCGAAGCGCACGAAGACGTCGAGGCACACGAAGACGTCGAAGCGCACGAAGACGTCGAGGCACACGAAGACGTCGAGGCACACGAGGACGTCGAGGCACACGAGGACGTCGAGGCACACGAGGACGTCGAAGCGCACGAGGACGTCGAAGCGCACGAAGACGTCGAAGCGCACGAGGTCGTCGAGGCACACGAGGACGTCGAGGCACACGAGGACGTCGAGGCGCACGAGGACGTCGAAGCGCACGAAGACGTCGAGGCACACGAAGACGTCGAGGCACACGAGGACTCGAACCCGCCGCCCACGGCGAGCGAGGGCGCGCAGGTCGCCACCTCGGCGCTCTGGGAGACGAAGAGGGACGGACCGCCGGGAGAGATCGCCAATCGACCCTTCGCCGTGGACGCCGCAGGATCCAACGTGCGATCCGGCGCAAACGTGCCCTCCAGCAACGGCTGGTTCTCGGCCCCGGCGCCGACCCCCGAGCAAGCTCCGAAACCGATTCCGACCCACGCCAGCGGGGGCGAGAGCGGAGGTCTCGTCGAGTTGGTCGCCGAGTGCCGCGCGCATCCAAGCCGTGTCGAAGCGCTGGAGCAGCTGCATGAGCTGGCCGGGGAGCTCGGACGCACGGCGCTCCATCACGTGACGCGCGAGATCCTCTCGCTCCTCCGCCCCGACCTGACCGCTCCGTCGTTGGCCGGAGCCCACCGTGTCGCCGACCACCTCGTCGACCCGCTCGCGCTGGTCGCCGAGCAGGAAGAGATCCACGGTCCCTTGTTACGTGCTCTGTGGGAGGGCGCGCTCCCGCTCTTCCGACGCCCGCTGCGCTCCTTCGGCGTCCTCGGCACCCAGAAGGTCTCTGCGCTGGCGGCACGCCCGCTCGGCGAGGCCTTCGCCGATGGCCTGCGTCTACTCGGTCCGCTCGAGGTGACGCTCTATGCGCGCCCCTCCAGCCGACGCGAGATCTTGATCGCGCCCACGCATCCGCCCGCCGTGCTCGTCTCGGACGCGCTCGAGGACGACGCTGCGCCCTTGCGCTTCCGCCTCGGCGTCGCCCTGGAAGCGTCGCGCCCCTCCGCCGTGGTGCTCGCGTCGTCTCCCGCCGACACGGGGCGCATGATCCTCGAGGCCGCGCACGCCGCCTTCGGGCCCGCCAACGGGCGGGGCGAGACGGCTCGGGACGCGGCGTCCCTGGCCGCGGATCTGTGGCGCACGGTTCCGAGCCGCCAACAGGCCACCTTGCGACGCGCCGTGGCCGCGCTCGGCGAGCCCCCCGACTACGACCTCGCGCGGCGTCAGATGCTGGCGCGCGGCGCTCGCGCGGGCCTGTTGCTCACGGGTTCACTGCACATCTCCCTGGGCTCGCTGACGCTGGTGGACGACGACCTCGCGGGCATGTCGCTCAGCGATCGCGCGAGCTACGTCGAGCTCGTGACACGCTCCTCGGCCGCGCAAGCGCTGCTCCAGATGGCGTTCTCCGATCGCTGGCTCGTGGCGCTCGAACAGACACTCCTCCACTGAGCCCCACCGAGCGCTCTCGGACCAAGCACAAAGAAGCCCACCGAGGCGAACCCGGTGGGCTTCTGGCATCTTCGATGCGAGCGACTGCTAGCTGCTAGCTAGGGAGCGGCGCAGGTCACCACGGAGGTGAAGTCCTGACCAGGGTTGCAGCTGTAGACCTCGGTGGTGTCGTCCGGGCCGAGGCACTGATAGAGGCAGTCGCCTCCGCAGAGCACGACCGGCCAGACCCAGGCCCCCGACTGGATGTCGATGTTGCCGTTGGTACGCCCGAAGACCTTGACGGAGATGATGATGGTGCCGCGCTGTGTGTTGGCCGAGAGCCAGGCGCGATAGGGCTCGGGAATCGCCTGGATCTCGCCGACGTTCTGCCCGGGCTGGCCCACGTCACCCGAGTGGATGAAGGTCGACGCAGGGATCGTGAAGGGGTTGGGCAGGCTGGCATCGAGGGCGAGGGGAGCACCGGCGATGTCCTGAAGCTCGATCTCCGCGCCCATGATCAACACACCGTTGGGATCGGCACGGACGTCGCTCGCGCGTGAGAGCAGCTGGTTGTTGTAGAGCGGGTGGATCACGTACGGCCACTCCACGTCCACGTTGTAGTAGCCCGCGGTCAGCTGCGCCCCATCGGGAGAGACCGTGCACCCGAGGTCTTGCTTCTCGGGAACGATGTTGCCCTCGATGTACACACTGGCGTTGTCTGCCGCGCAGCCCGCGAGGGCCGTGAGTAGAGCGAACATGGGGACGATGACGTGAGAGCGACGCATGCTTCCTCCAAGAAGGTGCGGTTTTGTCCATGATAGCCGGGCGGAGGGCCATCGGCCAAATTCGTCGTCAGGCCCCCCCCGGCGTTCGCAGCGCCTGGGCCAGCGCCGAGGCCTCGATGGGGTGCACGCGCGCACGCCCTGGTGACCCCGGCAGGATGAAGCGGGTGCGCCCTCCCCGGCGCTTCTTGTCGACGTCCAGGAAGGACAGCACATGCGCGTCCAGACGCTCCTCCCAGTTGGTGGGCAAGCCCAGACGTTGCAACAGGTGAGCGAGCCTGTGCTCCGTGTCGCGCTCGCCCTCTCCCAGCGCGCGCTCGACACGACAGGCTGCGAGCATGCCCAGCGCCACAGCCTGCCCGTGCCCCAACGCGCCGAGGCCCGCCGCGGCCTCGAAGCCATGGCCGAGCGTGTGGCCCAGGTTGAGCAACGCCCGCGAACCCGCCTCGCGCTCGTCCTGCGAGACGATCCGGGCCTTCAGCGCGACCGAGCGGCGCACGGCGGACTCGAGCGCCGCGAGGTCGCCCGCCGCCAAGGCGTCGGCGTCACGCTCGAGCGCGACGACGGCCTGCTCGGAGTCCAGCCAGGCGCTCTTGACCACCTCGGCGAGTCCGCTCTGGCGTTCCAGCACGGGCAGGGTCGAGAGCGTGCGCAGGTCGGCGACGACCTCGACGGGCTGCCAGAAGGTCCCGACCAGGTTCTTGCCCTGACGCATGTCGAAGCCGGTCTTCCCACCCACGGCGGCGTCGACCATGGCCAGGAGCGACGTGGGCGCGAGTCCGACCCGCACGCCGCGCATCAAGGTCGAAGCGGCGAAGGCGGCCATGTCCGTCACCACCCCACCGCCGATGGCCCACACGAAGGCGTCGCGGTCGAGTCGAGCGTCGAGCGCCTGCTGCCAGATGGCTTCGACCTGGGCCAGAGTCTTGTGCGCTTCGCCCGCGGGGAGCACCACCTGCACCACACGACGCCCCGCGTCGTCGAGCCGACGAACGACCTCGGCGGCCCACAGCCCGTGCACGTTGTCGTCGCTGACGACCAACACGCCGCTGGCATCGGCGGGCGGCTCCATGGACGCCAGCAGACCCGCGCCGACGCGCACACGATAGCTGCGCTCTCCCAGAGGAACGAGGATCGGAGGCGACACCAGGCAGGCGACAATCACCGGCAGCAGCGCCTCCTCCTGCTCCGTATCCCAGAAGAGATGACACTCGGCGTAGGCGGCCGCGCGCTGGTGCAGCAGCTCCCCGAGGCGCGTGGCCACGTCGGGCCCCCGAGCCAGGAGCGGTCGCTCCGCCCCTGCGCCCACCCTGCGGCAGAGCGCGTCCAGCGACGCGTGCAGGGTCACCACGAGTCCGTCCTCGAGCAGACGCGCGCGACTCGCCCGATCGACGACCGTGCCCCCACCCAGGGCCAGCACGAAGTCATCGGAGCGGGCTAGGATCTGCCCCAGGACCTCACGTTCCAGTTCACGAAAGGCCGCCTCGCCGCGGTCGCGGAAGATCGCGGCAACGGTGGCGCCGCCGCGCACCTCGATCTGTGCGTCCAGATCGAGCGCTGGCAGACCGAGGGCCTGCGCCAAGCGAAGGGCCGTCGTGCTCTTGCCCGCGCCCATGGGGCCCGAGAGGAAGATGCGCATGGGCCCATCCTACCCGCTTCCTCGGACTCGCGCGTCCCGGACGCGTCGAAGGCGCGACCTTTCGATCGCGCCTCCGTACATGATGTTCCCGAGCTCGAGAGCCGCTAGCGTGCGCTCACTCCGGGAGAGACTCCGCGCGATTCACGATGCGTGGGGTGAGGAAGATCAGGAGCTCATTGCGAGAATCCGTCACTCGGCGATGCTGGAAGAGCACCCCGAAGAGCGGGATGTCGCCGAAGAAGGGCACCTGGTCGACGTTGTGACCGGTGTTGCGCGTGTAGATACCGCCGATCACCGCGGTGTTGCCGTCGGGGATCAACAGATCGGTCTCGGCCTCGCGCTTGAGGATCGTCGGGTCACCGCGCGTGCTGGTGCGGGTGAAGTCGGGCTCGTCGCGCGTGATCTTCACGTGCATGGCGACGGAGCCATCGCTGGTCACGTGGGGCCGCACGACCAGCTCGAGCTTGGCCTCCTGGAAGGCGGTGTTCACGCCCTGCGCGCTGACCTGCGAGTACGGGATCAACGTGCCCTGCGCGATGTGCGCTTCGTGGTTGTCCAACGTCAGGATGCGCGGAGAGCTGATGATGCGCACCACGCCGTTGGCCTCGGCCGCGCTCAGGCGCACGTTCAGGTTCACGTTGCCGCCGACGCTGCCGAGCGTGACGCCGAGGGCGCCGCCCTGCCCCGTGCCCGTGATGGCCGGCAAGTTCACCGCGAAGTTCGGCGTGCCCGAGATGCTGTTACTGAAGGGCGACAGACCCGCGGTGGGCGTGTTGGTGTCCGAGGCGCCACCGTTGATGCCGACGTTGGACGGGAAGACGAGCCCGGTCGGGTTGCCGTTGGCGCTGCTCATGGTGACGTCGCCGCCCCACTGGATGCCGACGTCGCGCGAGTACTGGCTCGTCGCCTCCACGATGCGTCCCTCGATCAGCACCTGGGGTGTCTGGGTATCGAGCGTGCGCACGAGCTCCTCGACGTCGTCGAGGGAGTGGGCGATGTCACGCACGATCATCACGTTGGTGCGCTCGTCGACGGACACCGTGCCACGACTGGTCAAGAGCTCCTGCACGCGCGGCGAGAGGTCGCTCGCCTGGGCGTAGCTGACCGGCACGAGCCGCGTCTCGAGCGGCTCGAGCTCGCGCTCCTGCTTGATCTTCGCGATGGCGGACTCGCGCTCCTTCTCCAGCGTGGAGAGGGGCGCGACGCGTACCATGTTGTTGCGGCGAATCATGCCCAGGCCCTTGGCCTGCAAGATCACGGAGAGCGCCTGATCCCAAGGCACGTTGCGCATGCGGATGGTGACGGTGCCGGAGACATCGTCGCCCGCGACCACGTTCACGCCACCCACCTCGGCCAGGAGCCGCAGGATGTTGTGGATGTCGGCGTCCTTGAAGTCGAGATCGATGCGTCGACCCGCGTAACGCGGTCGACCGCGGGATCCTCGCACCTGCAGGGGCACGTCACTGAGGAAGGCCGCGACCTCGGTCGTGTCCTGCGAGTCGGGATCGATGACCGCCTCACGCGCGACGGTGCGCGTCGCGGGTCGGTTGCCCATGGGAGCGCCGAAGAGCCAGACGATGCGATTTCCCTGACGCATGGCGGTGCCGCTGGTGCCGCCGCGGCGACGAACCTCGACCACCGTGTTGCCGTCGGTCTCGCGCACCCGCACGTTGCGAATGGCGGAGCCGTCGGGACCGGGCATGGCTCGGCGAACCCCGTTCGCCAAGTTCGCGCCGCGGATCTCCATGCGGTCGGCGCCTCCCGCCTCGTCGAGGACGCGGAACGCGGCCCCTTCGCTGAGGCGCACGACGACGCGATCTGTGCCGTCGCGCCGCTCGATCGACACGTCCTCCACGGCCAAGCCAGAGGATTCACCCGCTGGGGTGTCCACGCTTTCGTGCTCCTGTTGGGGGGGATCGGCCTGGGCACGCCCAGCAAGCCCAAGCACCAACATCGCAGCCAACCATCCGGTCCGAAGACGCATCGAAATCTCCTCGTTCTAGCTCGCGGGAATCATCGAATGGACGACCCCTGGATGGCAAAAAAGTGGCGAGAGCATTCCGGACGCTCTTCATGGCCCAGAGCAAGAAAGGCGCGCCCCGAAGGACGCGCCCTACTCAGCGCACTGGTCTCACTGCGGCGAACCGCCGGGAGGAAGCGTGGTCGGCGGCGGAGGCGTGGGCGCGTCGCCATTGTGCAGCGCCAGCTCGGCCTCGCCCTCCTGGTGGAGCGGAATGGATCGGGTCAAGGGCGGTCGATCGGGCGCGCTGGGATCGGCGCGAGTCAGCACGACCTCGGCCGGTCGAATGCGATCGACACGCCAGTTCAACGTGGCGGGCATCCCCTCGGCGCCCCCCGTTTGAATCACCTCGGGTCGACCGATGTAGTCACCACGTTTCACCGTATGTCCGAGGCCCACGGCGTCCACCAACATGGCGCGCGGCTGCGGGACACCGCTGATGATCGCGATCAGGCTCATCTCGTCGATGCTGGTGGTCGGCATCACGACGCGGCGCTGGGGAGCGGCGGAGGTGTGCGCGGCGAAGGTGCGCACGAAGTCACGGAAGGGATCCCGGCTCTGCACGTCCACCTCGACGAAGTCCTCGTCGTGATAGCCGTCACCCTCGTGTCCCGCATCGGGCGTCCCCGCGTCGACAGTCGTGGCCGCGGCGGGTGCAGGCGCTGGCGCCGACGGACCGCCGGAGCCAGGCGAAACGGCTGCGCCCACCTGAACGGGGTCGTCACAGCCAGCCGCCAGCAGCGCGACCAGCACGAGCGAGAGCAATCCCCAGCGCGTAGTGCTTCGACGAGTCATTGCGCGTTCTCCTGTCCCGCCGCGGCGGCGCCCGCTGCGGGTCGGCGGTAGGTCGTGGCGAGCATGTCGACCTCGAGCACGACCCCATCATCCGTCGGCGCGGCGTTCGAGTCCGTGCGATGAACGAGGTGGATGTTCTCCATGCTGATCGCGCGCTCGAGCCCCGAGACGTGGTGGAAGAACTTGGCGAGCTGATGGAAGCGCCCGCGCACCGAGAGGCTTACCGGCAGGCGCACGTAGAGGTTCTCGGCCTCCTCGGCCTGAGGCTCGACCCGACGCATCTCGAGACCACTGAGCTCCGCCGTGCGGTTCAAGTCCTGGAGGAAGGACGCGATCTCCGCCCGCTCGGGCAGGACGCGCTTGTTCTCGCGGTCGATACTCTCGCGATTGGCGAGCTGTTGGCTCAGCTCCAGATACTGCTGTTGGCGGTTCTGGGCCTCGTGCATCTGGGTCTGAAGCTGCCCGTAGCGCTGGTCCGCCTGCTCGATCTCGTCGGCCAGGCCCATGTGGAAGGCGAAGTAGTAGACAGCGCCCAGGATGCCCAGGAGGAGCACCAGGATGAAGAGCTTGCCGCCCAGCGGCATCGAGTCGAAAGACGACTCTTTCTTTGCACCTCGGGCCATCAGTACCTCACCCGCGCGGTCAGCTCGAACCCGATGAGGGAGAGCCCCGTGCCTTGATCCGTCGCCGACTCGGTCTTCTGCAGGGTCACGTTCTCGAACAGCTCCGACAGCGAGAGGCGCTGAAGAAACTCCGCCACGTCCTCGTTGGTGCGACCGAGGCCGACGATCCGGCACTCTCGGTTCTCCTCCTCGAAGGAGGTCAGCCAGAGCCGTCGCACGTCCCAGTTACGGTTGAAGTTGGCCAGCGGGTTGTTCTGACGCAGGCGCTCGAGCGCCTGCGGATCGATGGTCGGACCGCGATCCCGGCTCAGGGTCTTGGACAGCTCCATCACCACGCGCACGGGGCCCGTGCGCGCACGGTCGAGCTCTCCGACGACCTCCTCGAGGCTCTGGCTCGCGGCCAGCCGCGCCTGAACCTCCTCGAGACCGGCGCTGCGCTGTCGAAGCTCGGTGATCTGGCGATTGAGGGTGGTGTTCCGCTGCTCCTTCGCCTCGAGCTGCCCCGAGTAGATGGAGTAGACGATGCCGAGTCCGACGCCGAAGAGGACCAACGCACCCAGGTCGATGCCCGCCCAGAGCTGACCGCTCCCGGAAGACCCACCAGCCGCTCGAGCCTGCTTCTTGGCCTGCGGCAACAGGTTGATACGAATCATCCGTTACGCTCCCGTTCCTTGCGCAGCGCAAGTCCCATGGCCACCACCGCCTGCGACGCGCGCCCCGTCAGGGACGCGGGGTCGACGGTCTTCGGATCGGGAGGCGCCACGCGCAGCGGGTCCAGCGCCTGCACGGGAACGCGAGACCGCTCCTGAATCGCCGTGAGCAGCCCACGCAGCTGCGCGGTCCCGCCGGAGACGTAGATGTTCGACAGACCATCGTCCCCGCTGGTCGCCAGGAAGAAGTCGAGGGAGCGCTGCACCTCTCCGGCGAGCTGATCGACGACTTGGCCAATGATGTCGGGGACCTCGCGTGGCACGATGCCGCGGCCGTCGCCTCCACATTTGTAGGCCTCCGCCTCTTCGCGCCCGATGGAGAGCTGGCGCTGGATCTCCTCGGTGATGGCGTTGCCCCCGTTCGCGATGTCACGCGTGAAGGCCGTGGTCCCGTCGGAGAGGATGTTCACCGTGGTGAGCGAGGCCCCGACGTGGATGAGCACGACCGTCTGTCCGACGGGAACCCCATAGCCCTGCTCGTACACGTTCTGCACCGTGAAGGCGTCGAGGTCCACGACCATGGGCTTCAACCGCGCCTCGATGGCGAGGTTGGTCAAGTCACCGATCTCCTCCTTCTTCGCCGCGACCAGCAGAACATCCATCTGGCCCTGATCCCCGCGCTCGTGCAGCACCTGATAGTCGATGTGCACCTCGGCGAGGTCGAAGGGGATGTGCTGCTCCGCCTCCCAGGTGATCTGCTCTGACAGCTCGGCATGGGTCATCAGGGGCATCGTGATCTTCTTGATGATCACGCTATGCCCGCTGGCGCGCATGGCGACGTTCCGGCGCTTCACCTTGTGGAAGAGCTTCTCGAGCCCCTCCACGACAGCGTTGGAGTTGATGATATGCCCGTCGACTATCGTCTCGGGCGGCAAGGGGTGATAACCAAATCGGACCAGGGAGCGAGCTCCCTTACGGCCTTCTTTGACCTCGCACACTTTGATCGAACTCGACCCGATGTCGACCCCGACCAGATTCCGGCCCTCGGAAGCCATGGACGCTCATCATTCCTCCTCGCCGAACACACGAACGCGATCTGCGAGGCTGAGACCCAAAGCCTCGAGAATCTTCCGCTTGGTATCCATGCGGCACCCGAAGCCCTTTTCCACTCGATCGATCGTCAACACCGAGAGGTTCGCGCGACGGGAGAGCTCAGCCTTGCTCATCATGCGCTCGATGCGCATACGCCTGACATTGTTGGGTTTTTTCCCACGCCTGTCAGGCGTTTTCCCAGCTTTGGTCTTGGACCCAGGAGAACCTGGACCCTCGGAAGCGCCTTCGACCTGTTGTCCGGCCGTGGGTTCTCCCCCACTCGGACTGGACTTTACATCGGCCTGAAGCTTGTCGGACCGGCCACGATCGGCCAACACCGTACTCGCAGGCACTGTATTTGCCTGCGCGGTGCTAGCTTGCGCGACCGGGCGCGCCTTTTCTTCGTGGGCCATCGTCCTCATGAATCCACTTCTCAGCCGTGCTGAAGAAGTCGAGTCACGTTATGACCCCGTGCAATCAACGTCAAGCAAGTTTGAAAAAATTACAGCCAAATTAAGCTGTATTTAGACATAATTCATGCGATCTCATGGGCGAGGAAGGCGCAACCAGCTGGGGAGGTCAGATCGACAGTGTCCTGCCACCCCGCGAACCACTCGAATGTCAACGAACCACCGAACCTAGCTCGAATCTTCGCAAACCAAAGCAGTTGGGGCAAAAAAATGCACCACTTGCCTGAGGCGCCCGGGGGCGATAGGCCTCCCTCCGCTGTGATGCCCCCCTTCTTCCACCGACTCTGGGCCCCCGTTCTGCTGAGTCTCGCCCTCGCGCTGCCCTCCGTGGCCCGGGCGCAGGGCCATCACGTGGTGCACAGGGGCCAGAACCTGGCGCGCATCGCCAGCCGCTATCATGTGCCCGTCTCGGCCCTGGCCGCCGCCAATGGGCTGGGCCGCACGGACTCGCTGCGACCCGGGCAGGTGCTGGTCATCCCCGATCGCGGCGTCATCTACGTGGGCAGGGGTCAGACCCTCGGCGGCATCGCCCACTCGAACCAGGTCAGCGTCGCGGAGCTGGCGCGCGCCAACCACCTGCACGTGGATAGCGTGCTCTCGGTCGGGCAACGGCTGGTGCTGCCGGGCCAGGAGACCGCTCGAGCCCAGGAGGCCGCGGCGGATCGCTGGGGTCGGCCCTCCCGACCGGGCCGGGTCACGCTCTACCGCATCGCGACACGGGAAACCCTGCGCATGAGCCTCTTGGATTCGCGTCGGCGCCCGCGTCGTTCGGCCATGCGGCGCCTGACGACCTTGCTGCGACATCGGGGCGATGGCGAGCACCGGCCGCCCGATGCGCGCCTGGTACAGCTCCTGGTCCGCGTGTCGGACCACTTCGGAGGCCGACGCATCGTCGTCATCAGCGGCTTCCGCCCCGCGGGCGGCGATACCCGGGAGACCAGCCGGCACACCCAGGGGCACGCCATCGATATGCGCATCTCGGGGGTCCCCCTGACAGAGCTGCGAGACTACCTGCGTAGCCTCGACGATACCGGCATCGGCTACTACCCCAACAGCCACTTCGTCCACCTCGACACCCGCGACCACCCCGCCCACTGGACGGACTACTCGCATCCTGGTCAGGCGGCGGAGTACGGCCCGCCCCGAGCCCCGGACGCGGACGACGCCAACGACGACGACGAGGCAGAGGCCGCCAGCGATCGCGCGGAGGCCGCGGACCAGCCCGCCGACGCGACGGGTGACGACAGCGAGGACGGGCCCGCGCCCGCCGCGAGGGTCCAGGCCCACGGCAGCACGCCCACGCCGGGCGGCTGATCACAGGGACCTACTCGCAGGGCACGAAGAGCGACGGCTCCTGCTCGCAGCGACGGTCGACGCAATTGAGCAGCGCCCCGCACAGCACTCCCGCGTCCGGCTGACAGTCCACGAGGTTGTTGCAGACCTGCGCGTGGGCCGGCCGATCGGGCACCTGCGTGGTGCGGGGGCATCCGCCGAGGAACCACGCGACCAGGGCGAGGCTGAGCAGGCTCCGGCGTGACAGGCGAGGGATCATCGTGCGTCAGCGTATCGCGGGCCGTGGACGCGGGCCAGCCCGAGCCGAGGCGACGACGCGAGGACGGCACCCGGAGCGCGCGCGGCTCACAGGATCTCGTGCTCCTTCAGGCGGCGATAGAAGGTGCGCCTCGCCATGCCCAGCGCGCGAGCTGCGCGGGCGCGGTTCCATGCATGCTGGTCGAGGGCCTCGAGGATGCGTCGACGCTCCTCGGCTTTGTAGTCCGTCGGTGTCGCGGCGAGCTTCTCGACGGGCGTCGGATCGGCTGTCGGGCGCTCCTCGTGCGCGAGCTCCCCGAGTGGGCCTGGGGATCCCTCGAGCGCCAGATCCGCAGCGAGCACGACCTCCCCCGTTCCCATCACGCTCGCGTTCAGGAGCAGATGTTCGAGCTGGCGGACGTTGCCGCGCAACGGATGGCTCATCAGACGCTCGATGGCGCCCCGGCTCATGCGTCGGCGAGCGCCGCCCTTCTCGGCGAAACGCGCGAGGAAGTGATCCGCGAGCAGCGGGATGTCATCTCGTCGTTCGCGCAGCGGGGGCAAAGGCACGGCGACGACCTCGAGTCGATAGTAGAGATCCTCGCGGAAGGTCCCCGCCGCCACCAGATCGCGCAGCGGGCGTTGGGTCGCGCAGACGACGCGCACGTCGACGTCGATCGGGTCGAGGGAGCCGACGGGCGAGACCTTGCGCTCGGCCAGCGCACGCAACAGGCCCACCTGCATCTTCGCGGGCATGTCGCCGATCTCGTCCAGGAAGAGCGTGCCCCCCGAGGCGCGCTCGAAGAGCCCGGCCCGGCTGCGCTCGGCGCCGGTGAAGGCTCCTTTGACGTGACCGAACATCTCGCTCTCGATCAGCGTCTCTGGGATGGCCGCGCAGTTCACGGCCACGAAGGGCCCCTTCGAGCGCCCGCTCGCGCGATGGATCGCATGAGCCACCAGCTCCTTGCCCGTGCCGCTCTCTCCCTCGATCACCACGGGCACGTCTCGCTCGGCCACGCGATCGAGGATGGCGAAGACGCGTGCCATGGCGGAGCTTCGTCCGACGATGCCGTAGCGCTCCGGCGCGTCGACCAACCGGCGACGTGCGTCCTCGAGCGCCAGGCGCGTCTGCTCCAGAGTGTCCGTCTGGGTGTCGAGGCGCGACGCCACCTCGTCGCGTGCCGCGCGCAGCTCGGCGTTCGCGCGCTCGAGCTCGCGTCCGCGCTCGTCCAGACGCTCGAGCAGGCTGGCGTTGCGCAGGGCGATGGCCGCCTGATCCGCGAAGGCCAGGAGCAGCGTCAGATCCGCGTCGCGGAAACGCCCCGCCCGTAGCCGATGCTCGAGATAGAGCACACCCACGACGCCGCCATCGGCGCGAATGGGGACACACGCCACGGAGCGCAGCATCAACTGGTGAACCGAGAGGTACTCCGTCAGCCGCCGGTCGCCCTGGGCGTCGAGCGTCACCAGAGGCTCGCCGTCGATCAACACGGACTCGGCGATGGAGCGACTGAAGGCGATGGAGGGATCGGCCTGCGTAATGCTGGCGTGTCGATACAGATAGGGCTCGAGCCCGCCACTCTCCGTCACCAGCAGCACGATGCCGCGCTCGGCCCCGGAGAGCTCGACCGCGCTGTCCGTGATGCGCTCGAGCAGACGATCCCGGTCGTGCTCCGAGGCCAACCGCTTGAGGATCTCGAGCAGGCGCTCGGCCAAGGGATCGAGCGCGCCCTCGGGCCGTGAGGGGGCCGCCTCGGCCCTACCCGTGGCCGCGGCCGCGCGCTTGCGCACGGACTCGCGACGCGCGTCGCTCCAGAAGGCCGCCCGCAGCGAGGGATCGCAGCGCATGGCGAAGCCCTCGAGGATCTCCACCGCCTCGATGTCGTGGCGACGGGCCGCGAAGTCGGCGCCGCGCGAGGTCTCGACCTCCGCAGCCGCGGCCTCCGCGCGCCACAGCAAGTCGAGCTGCCCGAGCCGGCGCGCCTCGGATGCGAGCTCGTCCAGGGCGGCGAGCCCCCCTGACGCGTCCCCCACGGTCGCGCGCGCGCGCGCACTCAGAAGCTGGAGCTCCGCCCGCGAGAGTTCCGTCTCGAGAGAGGCCGTGTCGTGGTCACGCAGCAGCTCACGCGCCACGCCGAGGTGGGTCGCCGCGGCAGAGGTGTCCGCGGGTCCGCCGCGATCGAGCAGGCAACGGGCGAGACGTAAACACAGCCGTACGCGCTCGTCGTCCAGCGCCGCGCCGTCGAAGGCATCGAGGGCGCGCAGGTAGTGCGTGAGCGCGACGTCGGTCTCGCCTTCGGCGGCCGACACGTCGCCCAGGGCGGTCACGCCATACGCACGGAGTACGGCGTCCTCGCGTGCCGCCGCGTCCAAGACCTCCGAGAGCTCCACGCGCGCGTCGGGGAAACGTCCCTCCCAGGCCGACACCATCGCCGCCTGCGCGCGCAGCCGAAGCGACAGCGTCGGGTCGGCCGCGGTCTTGCTCTGGAGCCCCCCCAACGTCTCGCGGGCCGCGCTGGGTCGTCCACGCTCGAGCTCCAACCGCGCGAGGGCGATGCCTGCTCGAGCGGCCTCCCCCACATCCGACCCCTGCAGCGCCGGGAGCAACGACCGCGCCCGGTCTTCGAGCGTGCCGCCGGAGAGCGCACTCACCCCTGGAGGTGTCGACGCGCTCACTTCTCGTCTCCGTCGTCCTCATCCGAGAGCCGCCGACCGAGATCGCGCATGTAGCTCGAGTCCCCGTCGCCGGCCTTGTTCTTCTTCACGGTGTCGAGCAGCACGACGGGCCGCGCCCCCTCGACCGGCTCGTCGAATCCGTCGAGCGCCAAGGGAGGCAAGCTGCCTGGCTCCTCCAGCCCGAGCAGATCCTCGAGGGGCTCCGAGTCGGACGTGTGCAAGGCGTCGCTCTCGGTGGGCTCCAGCCACTCGTCCGCCACGTCCTGGGTCACGCGATCCGGGGGCGCCGGGACCTCCTGACTCGTCTCGTCCAGGAACGAGAGCATCCCGCCATCGGAGGGCGCGACGTCCACGTCGACCTGCGCCCACTCCTCGGAATCGGTCGACGCCGACACCATCGCCAGATCCTCTTCCTGCACACGCTCGCTGGGCAAGACCGAGGCCATGTACTCCGCCAGCGCGCGCGGCCCCGTCAGCCACCCATGACGCAGGGCGAAGGCCTCGAGGTGCAGATTGAACTCCGCGGCCGTGGGAATGCGCATCGTCTCGTCCCGCGCCAACGCGCCGAGCACGATGGCCTCGAGATCGGGCGGGTAGTCGTGCGCGCGCGACGAGGGCGGCGGCGCGTCGCTCTCGACGATGGCGGTCATCACCTGCACATCGTTGCCGCGATAGAGCCGGGTGCCCGTCGTGAGCTCGTACAGGATCACGCCCAGGGAGAAGACGTCCGCGCGACAGTCGACGCGACGCCCTCGCACCTGCTCGGGTGCCATGTAGGAGAACGTCCCTTTGACCGTGCCCGCCTCCGTGTCGTGGCGAGCCGCCGTCGCCGCGACGCCGAAGTCCATCAGCTTCACGACACCATCGCGAGTCACCATCACGTTCTGAGGCGTGACATCGCGATGCACGATCTCCAGAGGTCGGCCCGCTCGATCCAGGCGCAGATGGGCGTGATGGAGCGCCTCCGCCACCTGCATCGCGATGCCGACGGCGACGTGCATGGGCATCAGGCGGCCGAGGCGCACGCCCGCGCGCCAGGCGTCGGCGACCGTGAGGCCCTCGACGTACTCCATGGCGATGTACCAGGTGCCGTCGGCGTAGCCGAGATCGAGGACTTGAGGGATGCTGGGATGCCCCAGCTCGGCCAGCAGGCGCGCCTCGTACTGGAACATGCGCAGCGCGCGATCGTTCTCCGAGAAGTGCCGGAAGAGGCGCTTGATCACCACGTCGCGGAAGAAACCGCCCTCACCCCAGAGGCGGCCGACGAAGATCTCCGCCATCCCACCCGCCGCGATCTTGCGTAGTAGCTCGTAGCGGCCAAAGGGTGTGCCCCTCAATTCAACTCTCCAGTGAGGCCCGTGACCGGGCAGCGCGTGAGGAAATGCGTATACTCCAACTCCCTGCCCTCGAACAGTCTCGTCCCTGTCCTCCCCCCTCACGCTCCGCAACACGCGGAACGGAGTGTCATGCGTCGTCCCAGCCTCTGCTTCGCTCTGTTCGCACTCGCCGCCGCCATGGGCTGCTCCAAGAGCAGCACCGCACCCGCCGCGCCCAACTACGGGGCCGCCTGCGACTCCGCCACGCCTTGCGAAGGCGATCTGCTCTGCATCCTGGCGGACGAGTTCCCCGGCGGATATTGCTCGGCCCTGTGCGCCGACACGAGCTGCCCCGAGGGTGGCGTCTGCGTGGCGGACTTCCACCCTGCGGTCTGCCTCGGCGCGTGCGCCAGCGGCGCCGACTGCCAACGTGACCAGCAATGCTGGAGAGGCAGCTGTCGCCCCGCATGCACGACGGCGGCCCAGTGTGGGGGCAGCCCCGCGCGCTGCGAGAGTGGGATCTGCGTGGGCCCCGAGTGCACGATGGACAGCGATTGTGCGAGCGGGATCTGCGCGGACGGCAGCTGCGCGTCGCCGCCCATGGACGCGGGGCCTCCTCCCACCGGCTGCGGGCCGGGCGATACGTGCGATGGCGTCTGCCTGCCGGAAAGCCTGGGCGGCGGCTGCACGCCGAGCTGCACCGACCGCGGGAGCTGCGCGCGCGCGGATCTCGTCTGCTCGCCCGTCCGTCTCGACACGACGGGCGACGGAGCCCTCGACGCCGTGACCGCGGCCTGCGTCGGCGCCGACGCCACGGGCCGCTTCCTGGCCGGCCGCTGCGCGGGACAGATCGTGACCACGCAATGTGAGTCGCGCGCGTGCTACGGCGGGCAATGTCAGGAAATCTGTGACGACGTGACGGATTGCATCGCGGGGCAGACCTGCGTTGATCTCGGCGTTCCCGGCGCGACCGACCAGCGCTTCATGGGCTGCTGGTATCCCGGTCGCGGCGGCACGGTGAACAACCAGATCGTCGATCTCGGCAACGTGGACGTGCGCGCGGGCTTCTCCTCACCGCGCATGATCTTCGGCGTGGCGAGCGACGCCGTCAGCGTGACCTTGATGGCGGAGCAGACCGGCGGAGACGCCATCGACCTCTCCTTCGTCGACGTCTACGACCCGGCCGAGGAACAGCTCTTCAGCCTCAATGGCATCAGCATGCTCGAGGACCAGCCCGTCCGCTGGCTGCCCCTCGACAGCGGCGAATCGATCGCGATGTTGATCCCGAACTCCACGAGCGATCGCTTCACCTTCGAGCGCGGTCGCTACAGCTTCTTTGTCTCGGCTCTGTCGAGCAGCGCCGCGGACACGCGTAGCGCGAGCCTGCACGTCTGGGCGCGCGTGAAGCGCGCGATGGGAGCCGATGTCAGCGGCGGCACGCTGAACCTCAACGTCTTCTTGGTAGGCATCGGTCTCACCGAGGCCACCGCGCCGGCCAACGCACGGCTCACGAACTCCTTGAACGAAGCCCAGCGCATCCTCGGAGCCGCGGGCATCTCCCTCGGGACCATCACCTACCATCAGATCACCGGCGCATCGACCAGCGCGCTCGCGGTGATCGACAGCTCCGACGGCCCCACGAGCGAGCTCGCGCAGCTCTTCCGCCTGGGCGCGGGTCAGACGAACAACGCGCTGGATCTCTTCCTCGTGCGCAGCATCTCTGCGGGCGCGGGCGAGAGCGGCGGCATCACCCTCGGCGTCGCCGGTGGCATCCCCGGTCCTCCGGCCGTGCATGGCTCGATGCACAGCGGCGTGGCCGTCTCCTTTGACCCGGCCGTCGTCGGCAGCGACTTCCACACCGAGGCCCAGATCATGGCCCACGAGATGAGCCACTACCTCGGGCTCTTCCACAACACCGAGAACGGACGCGCCTGCGCTGCGGGCGAAATCCCCACCGCCTCGAACCCCTGCTCGCCCTTCGGCGGGGGTGACGTGCTCGCCGACACCGCACACGGCGACGGTCGCAACCTGATGTACTACGCCCTGGGCGGCGCGGATGGGCGGACCTACAACGTGGCGCTGAGCGCGGGCCAGGACTTCGTGCTCACTCGAAGCACCCTGGTCCAGTAGTCGTGGGCCTGCTCGAAGCGAAGGTCGTCCTGATCACGGGCGGCGGGCGCGGTATCGGTCGCGCGACGGCGCTCGAAGCGGCGCGCGAGGGCGCGCGCGTGCTGGTCAACGATCTGGGCTGCGACGCCGAGGGCGCGGGCTCGGACGAGACGCTCGCGCAGGAAGTCTGTGCGGAGATCGTCGACGCCGGAGGAGAGGCCCTCGCCGACTCCAGCGACATCTGCGACTTTGAGTCGGCGCAGGGCCTGGTCGCGCGGGCGGTGGAGCGTTGGGGCAGGCTCGACGGGGTCGTGGCCAGCGCCGGCCTCGGGCACCACGCGCGCGTCGGGCGCATCTCCGAGGACTCCTTTGGGCGAGCCCTCGACGTGGCCGTGCGCGGCCCCTACGGCCTGCTGCGCGCAGCAGCGGACGAGATGACGCGCCGTGGCGGTGGCTCGATCGTGCTCACGGCGGGCCCCGAGGGCCTGTTCGGCATGGCGCGACGAAGTCTCGACGCCGCGTGTGCCGGCGCCATCATCGGCCTGGGCCGATCCGCCGCGGCCGAGCTGCGCCGCCAAGGCATCCGCGTGAACGTCCTCGCCCCGACGGCCGCGACACGCATCACCAGCGAATCCAAGCTCTTCGAGGGCATCTCCCCCGAGTCCATGCCGCCCGAAGCCGTGGCACCCGTGACCGTCTTCCTGCTCTCGGAGCTGGCCAGCGACGTGCACGGCGAAGTGCTCGGCGTCGCGGGCGAGCGCGTCTACGGCATCGAGTCGCGCGAGTCGGTGGGTGCCTACGCGAGCGCTGGGCCCTTCGACGCCGCCCACATCCTCGAGCGCTGGTCGGAGATCACGGGATCTTGAGGTGAGGGGCCGGACCCACGCCGAGGCGAGCCGAAGGCCGCACGCAGAAGGAACCTCGTCCGTGGCATCGAACATTCACCTTCATCGAAGGCGACACACATCCGTCGCGCTGGGAGAACCTGCGCGTTCGCTTCGAAAAGCGCCTGCTAGGCTCCGAGATCGATGATGATCACCCCTCGCTTCCCTTCATCCTCCGTACGCTGCTCGGAGTGGACCCCTGGGAGCGGAAGCGGCAGCTCGATCGTCGGGCGATTGTCCCGGCGTCGTTCTTCCTCTTCTCGTCTGCGAATCTGGTCGATAATAAAGGGCGGCAACATAGTGTCGCTCCTGACCGCGGTCTCAATGGGGTGCGCCCGGAACCGCGAGGGGTGGGCAAAGGAACTGTCTACAGGCCTCGTGACTCGTATTACGTCCTCAATATAGCAATGGACTTCCGCCTGACAAGAGTACGACGGTGCGATGGCCCGAGTCCCCATCCGTGGGCCCGGCGGCTGCTGGCGCTGGGACTCCTGCTCAGCGTCTGCTCGAGGGCCCGCGCGCAGGACGATTACTCGGTCGGCCACGACGCCTGGAACGGGCTCGGCCGGCTGGTGGCGCTGGCGGCCTCGGAGGGCTTCGACCTGCGTGTGCCGACGCGCCTCGACGTGGACTCGCTCCGCTCGCAAGACGCGCTGCTCATCGTCTATCCCACCCGTCCTCCGCCCGCGGGCTCCATTGGGGCGTTCCTGCGACGGGGCGGACGAGTCGCCTTGGCCGACGACTTCGGCAGCGGCGCGGCCCTGCTCGCACGCTACCAGGTGACGCGCTCGGCCCCGGCGCCCGGAGCGCCCGAGCTCCGTGGAGAGGCCGATCTCTCGATCGCCCAGAGCGACGGAAACCATCCCCTCAGCCGAGGCGTCCAAGCGCTGGTCACCAACCACCCGATGGCTCTGCACCACGCCGACTTGCCCGCGATCTTCCACCTCGGACGCCCCGACGACGCCCTCGTGCTGACCGGCGCCGTGGGCTCCGGGCGCTTCGTTGCCCTGGGAGATCCCAGCGTCCTCATCGACAACATGCTCGAGTTCCGAGGCAATCGTCGCTTCGCCCTCAACCTCTTGACCTACCTCGCCGGGGGACGCGGCGGTCGCATCTACCTTGTCACGCCGAGCGCGGAGTTGGTCGGCGCGGTCAATCCGGATTCCCCGGCCGCGACCAGCCTGAGCGAGTGGCGTGACGGCTTCGACCGAGCCGAACTTCCGCCCGCCGCCATGCGCGTGCTCTCGCTGCTCTTCGTCGCGCTGCTGCTCCTGGGCGCGCTGACCTCGCTGCCTCGACGCACGCCCTATCGCGTCGACGATCTCCTGCCGCGCGGGCTGCCCGGTGGTGGCTACGCCGGGCACATCGCCTTCTTCAGTCAGGGCCGAAGAAACCTGCTCTACCCGGCGATCGCCTACAAGCTCGAGCTGGAGCAAGCGCTGGTTCAGCAGCTCTCGCTCGCGCCCCATCCGCTCTTGAGGGACGTGCTCGCGGCGTTGACGCGCGCGAAGATGCCGCGCGAAGAGATGAAGAGCCTGCGCGAGCTGCTGCTGGAGCTGGACGAGCTGTCGCGCAGGGAAGACCTGCCACCGGGGCCACCCAAGGTTTCGCAACGCGCGCTGTCGCGCATGGTAAAGACTGGCGAGCGAGCCCTCGAATGGCTCGCGGCACACGCGGAGGCGAGATGAGTGAGATGATTGCGGAGGAGACGTTGGCGCGCGTCCAGACGCGGATGAAGGCGGTCCTCGAAGCGATCCAGAGCGTCTACGTCGGCGAGCAGAAGGTGGCGGAGCTGTTGGCCATCGCGCTGCTCGCGCGCGGGCATGTGCTGCTCGAGGGAATTCCCGGCGTGGCCAAGACGACGCTGGTGAAGACCTTCGCGGCCACCCTCGGCTGCTCCTTTCGCCGCATCCAGTTCACGCCGGACCTGCTGCCCGCGGACATCACTGGCACCTTCGTCTTCTCCCCGGGCGACGGCGTCTTCCAGCTGCGCAAGGGGCCGATCTTCGCTCACGTCGTGCTGGGCGACGAGATCAACCGCGCCCCAGCCAAGACCCAGTCGGCGCTGCTCGAAGCGATGCAGGAGCAACAGGTCACGATCGAGGGCGACACGCGCGCGCTGCCCTCCCCCTTCCTGGTCCTCGCGACCCAGAACCCGATCGAAGAGGCCGGCACCTACCCGCTGCCCGAGGCGCAGATCGATCGCTTCCTCATCCGCCTGGTGCTCGGCTATCCGTCGGCGCGCGACGAGCGCACGATCCTGCGGCGCTTCCTGGCGCCGCCCGCGACCCCCGAGGCCGTGCTGACCCCCGAGGAGATCATCGAGCTCTCGTCGCTGGTCTCGCGCGTGCACGTGGAGGACGAGCTGCTCGACTACGTCGTCCGCCTCGCGCGGCATACCCGCGAACACGCGCAGGTGTATCTCGGCGCCTCGCCACGAGCCTCCCTGGCGCTGGTCAAGGCAGCCCGAGCCCGGGCGCTGCTCTCGGGGCGCGCCTTCGCCTTGCCCGACGACGTGAAGGCCCTCGCCGGACCCGTGTGGGCGCACCGACTGGTGCTGACCCCCGAGGCCGAGATGGAGGAGCGGCGCGCCGAGGAGATCATCGACCGCGCCCTGGCTGAGGTTCCCACCCGAGGCACCGCGCGCTGAGTCATGCTGCCTGTCCCGAGCAGCCTCGGCCGAGTCAGCCTGATGGGGCTCGTGGGTGGCCTCTTGCTCAGCCTCGCGCTGGGTTGGGCCCCAGGGGTGACCGTGGCCGGCGCGGGGTTGCTGCTCCTGGCCAGCGCCTTCGCCCTGAGCGTGCCCCTCGGTCGCCGCGTGCGTCGCCAAAGGCTCGAGTTCGCCTGGTGGCTCGACAAAGGCGCCGCGGGTGCCGCCGGCGCCGCCGTGCCCGACATCCCCTTCTCCCTGCGCTGCTACGTTCGACACCGGGGCGAGTTGCCGATCGTGCTCGAGCAGGTCCGCCCTCTGGTGGGCGGCGGCGTGCGTCTGTTGGCACCTCGGCGCGCGTCCATTCGCGTGAAGCCTCAGGCGCGCACGGAGCTGTCCCTGACCCTGGTCGCACCGAGCGCGGGACGCGTGGTCTTGCATGGTCTCGCGGTGGTGCTGCGAGGTCCCCTGGGGCTCTTCGGCGTGCCGCTCTACTTTCCCAACCCGCTCTCCGTGCGCGTGTTGCCGCGTGCGGCGGCGACGCGGCCACGACTGCGCGCGGCCATCTTCGATCGCGTCACGGAGCGCGCCGGACGCAGCGGCCGACGTCGTCGCGGTGGAGGCACGGAGCTGTACGAGCTGCGCCAGCTGGTGCCGGGCGATCCCTTTCGCTCCATCGCGTGGAAGGCGTCGGCGCGTCGCGGCACCTGGATGGTCAAGGAGGTCGAAGAGGAAGTGCAGCAGACGCGTTGGCTGCTGCTGGACGTGAGCGGCACGATGCGCGGCGGAGAGCCCGGGCAACGCAAGCTCGACTACGCGCTGGAGTGGGCCGCGGCCGAGGCGCGTCGCGCGCTCGACGCGGGGGATCGCGTCGGCCTCTTGACCCTCGACGGGCGCGTGCTCGCCCACGTGGCCGCCGCCGAGGGCGGCAAGCAGATGTTGCGCATCTACGACGCGCTGCTGGGAGCGACGGAGCTGACGGATTCGGATCTCACGCAGCCGGACGACGACGAGGTGCTGCGCATCGTGGCGCGCTACGTGCGCAAGCAAGACGGCGTGGACTACGCGGCTCGTGGCGAGCTCGACACGGCCGGCCTGTTGGGCCACCTCGCTCGCTCCCTCTCCTCGCGGTCCAGCCGAGACGAGGTCGTCGCCTCGACCGCCGCCGGTGTGCTCGCGCGGCGCTTCTGTCGTGCGCGCGGCATTCCTCTGGCGCATCGACCGGAGCTGCCCCTGGGTCAGAAGGCGGCGAGCTTCACCCAGGCCCTGGCCATCGCCGGCGCACGTGGCCTGCCCGCCACGCTCACTCTGGTCACGGACTTCGACGGACTGCTCGGCGCGGACAGCTTGGTCGGTGCCGCGCGCGGCCTGCGCCTGAAGGCGCATCGCCTCGAGGTCGTGTGGCCGCCGCTGGTCGAGGAGCCGGCGACCTCTCGGCTCGAAGCCGACCTCGCGCGCGTCTACGCCCGACGCGAGCGGCGACGCTTCGAGTGGATGCGCCGCAGCCTCGGCGCGGTCGGCGTGGACGTGCGCCAGGGTCCACGCATGCGCCGCGCGACGGCGGGCGAGGCGAAGCCATGACGGCCTCCGACACCCCTGCCTTCGAAGATCCGCGCGTGACCCTCGGACGCCATGGGCTGACGCCCAAGCGCTCCTTCTCCCAGAACTTCCTGGTGGCTCGCCCCACCGTCGAAGCCATCGCCCGCGCGCCGAACCTCTCCTTCGACGAGACGGTGATCGAGATCGGTCCAGGCGTGGGCACGCTGACAGCGGCGCTGCTGCGCCGAGGCGCCGACGTGCTCGCGGTGGAGCGGGATCGCGACATGGCCGCGCTCCTGCGTCAGGAGTTCGCCGACTTCCCGCGCTTCCGCCTGATGGAGGCCGACGCCACGAGTTTGGACTTCGCCGCGCTGCGTGCCCAGGAGGGGCGCGATCTGGTCGTGGTGGGCAATCTGCCCTACGCCATCACGGGCGCGCTGATGCGCACGCTGATGCGCGGACGCGCGGAGATGCGCGAGGCCGTGGTGATGGTGCAGCGTGAGGTCGCGGCCCGACTGGGCGCGGAGGCGGGGAGCGAGGCCTATGGGGCGCTGAGCGTGTTCACGCAGGCCTCGTTCCAGGTCGAGCGCTTGCTCCAGGTCTCGCCCGGCTCCTTCCATCCGCCGCCTCGGGTCGCGAGCGCGGTGGTGCGATTGCGACCGCTCGCCCAGCCACGCGCGCTCGAGACCGCGGCCTTTCGAGCGGTCGTGAAGGCCGCCTTCGGTGGGCGACGCAAGACCCTGCGCAAGGCCCTCGCGCCGCTGGTCACCTCTGGGCCAACCTCGCGCGAGCGGCTCGACGCGGCGGGCATCGACTCGGGACTGCGCGGCGAGACCCTGGACGTCGAGACCTTCGCGTCCCTGGCGAAGCAGTTCGAGGACCTCTTTCCTCAGCCGCGACAAGACGGCAGAGTCGAGAAGTGACGCGCGCGCTCCGCTACCTCCTGATCGGCCTCGTCCTCGGCTTCAGACCCGCGGCGACGGCCCAAGCACCGACCGAGGCGCAGGTCTCCGCTGCGCAGGCGGAGCTCATCCAAGCCGCCGATGACGGAACTCTGGCCCTGATGGGTCTCGTCGCCCGGCACGGAGACACGATCGCGCTCACGGCCCTCGGCGAGGGCGTCGCTCCCGAGCTGAAGCTGGCCGCCATCCGCGCTTGCCCCGCGCTCGAAGCACCGGAGGCATGCCTCGAACCCTTGATCCGTGAGCTGTCAGGTCGAGACCCGGACCTCGCTCCCGCAGCCGCCCTCGCCCTCTTCGAGTGCACCCGGGGGCTCTCCGCCGACGCCCTCGCGCGCCGGGAGGCCTCCACCGCACCGCTGCTCCACGCGGCGAGCGCGCTCGAGAGCGCCGTCGAGGACTCGCATCTTCGTCCGGATCTCGCACGCCTCGCGAACCTCGGCGCGGCGGCGCTGCGTGCCGCGACCCAGGACGGCGGCCCCGAACGCCCTTGATCCGAGCTCTCGGGCGGGATACGAGGCACTCGGCCGCTCGAGTCGGGCGAGCCGGGGGCAGTACGCATGAGAGCACAGACGTCGGGCCCGCTTGGGGCCATCACCGCGCTGGTCCTGCTGGCGCTCAGCTCGGGCTTGACGACGCACGCACAGGCGCAGCGTGGATCGAACCCGGCGGGTATGCGCGTCGCGGACGCGGCGCACCTGCTCGATTCCAATGACCCGGACGAGATCCGCATGGGCATCGAGAACCTCGGGCTCTCGGGGCGCGCGACCGCCATCCCGCCGTTGACCGCGCGCATCGAGCGTGGCCTTCCGCGGCCCCTGCTCGAGGCCGCCGTCGAGACGCTCGGTGTGCTGGCCAATCCGGCCGCGGGCCCGATCCTCTTCCGTCTGGCAGACCACCGCGTGCCGAGCGTGCGCCTCGCCGCCCTGCAAGCCATCGTCAGCTGCAGACCGCGGGGAGCCGACGCCGCGCTTATCGAGGCGCTCGGCGACCTCGACCCGCGTGTTCGTGGCGCCGCCGCCATCGGGCTCGGCGAGCTGGGTGCGAGGGGCTCCCTCGACGCGCTCTTCCACGCCTTCGACCGTGGCGTGATCGAGAGCGTCACCTCCATCGGACAGCTTGCCGACGCCCCCGCGACCGATCGCCTGCTGGGCTACCTCGAGCGCGTGCCCCTCGACAGCATCAACCCCGGTCTCAACGAGATCTTCGCCCGCGCCGACGTGAGCAACGCGATCAAGCTGCGCATCGTGGGCCGCCTGGGCGAGCTCGCGACGCCCGAGGTTCGCACCTACCTGAGCGACCTCTCCGCCGCCCTACCCGACGCGGGCGGCGAGCTGGGCCGCGCCATTCAAGACGCCATGAGCCGGATCTCGGAGTGATCACCATGAAGAGCACACGCAATCCGCGTTTCCTTCTCCCCTGCCTGCTCCTGGCCGCGAGCGCCTGCGGCGGAGGCACGGCAGCCAGCGGAGCCTTCTCCGCGACCTTCCCCGACAACCGCAGCGAAGACGTGGCCAGCGTACTCGCACGCCTCGCCAGCGCCCCGAGCGCCGAGAGCCCCGCGGTCGCCGTGGGGTTGACCTCGACCCCCAGCCTCTTCGCCTACGACATCGCGAGCGGACACGAGCTCTGGACGTCCCCCGTGGGCGCTCCCGTCTCCGCGCCTCGTCTCGCGGGAGAGCTCGTGCTGCTGCACGAGAGCACCGGCATCGTCGCACGCGGCCTGCGTGACGGGCGCACGCGCTTGACCATTCCGGACTCCGCCATGCACCTCGTCGGTGCCGACGGCGAAGGTCCCGTCTCGGTCTTCGTGCTCTCCACGGGCGCGGGCGTCGGCGCACGCTCGGAGGTCGTGGTGGCCCAGGGCGGCAGCGTCTCCTGGCGGCGCAGCTACGAGCAGGCGCTCGGTGCGCCCGCGGTCGCGGGAGGGCTCGTCTTCTTGCCCTGGGCCACGCAGAACCTGAGCGTCCTGGACGCGCGCACGGGCGACGAGCTCGCGCGGCTGCGGTCGACGGACGCTGTCGTCTCGGAGGCGCGCCGATTCGCCGGACACGTCTACTACGGACGCAGCGGCTTCTACTTGCTCGACGCGCAGGCTGCCGGCGGCAGCCGCGAGAGCACGCACTTCGCCAGCCCGAGCGTGGGAGACCTGCCGGGCGATCCGTCGCTCGACGCCGACCCCTACCGACCCGCTCCGTCCGCGACCAGCGCGGTCCACAAGATCCGCCTCGCCTGGCGCCCCTCGACCTCCGGCACGGGCGTCGGCGTGCAAGACGCGCTGGCCTATTTCGTCTTCTACCGCCTGGTGTTTGCGCTCGAGGCCGACGGCGGCGCGCTGCGCTGGGTGAGCAGCTTGCCCGCGGATGGCCTCGACTCGGTCGCCTCGGAGGGTGGCCTCTGGGTCGCCACGGCCGATGGCCAGCTGCGCTTCCTCGACGCCGCGGATGGACGCGAGCGGCCTGCGCGAGAGACCGGCCACGCCTCGGTCGCGATGGCCTTGCCGCACGACCTCGGCGCACCCGACGGCGCCGCCCAGGGCGAAGCGCTGCCCTTGGCGGAGCAATTGCTCGCGGCGGCCCAGAACACGGACGCGCGGCTGGTGCCCGCACGCAGCCTGGCGGTGGCGCGCCTCGCCGCCATGAGCGACGGCGCGGCCACCGAGAGCCTGCTCTCCCTGTGTGACGATCGACGCCTGCCGCCCCCCGTCCGTGCCGCAGCTTGTGAGGGGCTCGCGTCGCGTAGCAACGGCGCCGAGTTCGTGCTGACGGCGCTCAGGCGCCACGCCAACTTCCTCGACCAGACGGAACCACCCCCCGCGGGACCGCTGGGCCGCGCCTCCGCGAACATGCACCTGACGGCGGCGGTCCCGCTGCTGCTGGGACAGCTGCGCGACCCGGCCACCCCCGCGGCGGATCTGACCGGCCTCGCCCAGGCGCTGGGTGAGTTGGGCGATCGGTCGGCGGCGGAGCCGCTGCTCGACTTCGTGCGCCTCTATCACGCGGACGCTGCCGATGATCCCACACGCAACGCCGTGGTCGCGGCGAGCCAAGCGGTGGCGCGTCTGTTGGGCGTGGCTTCCGTCGATGAGCTGACCACGTTGGCAGCCGATCCTCTGTGCAGCCCCGGAGTGGCCCAGGCGCTGCGCGACGTGATCACGTCGCTGACGGAGAACCCCGCCGAAGCGACGGGCGCTCCGTCCGCAGATGCGAACCCGACGGACGACGCCAACGCCGAGGACGCGACGCCCGCGCCGCAGCTCCCCGTGCAAGTCACGGACGCGATGGTGACCCGCGTGCTTGCGCCGGTGGAGGCGCAGCTCCGAGCCTGCCTCTCGGCGGACTCGACCCATCCGCCCTCAGCTCGTCTGATGCTCGTGCTCGAAGGCGACGGAGCCGTGCGCATGGTCTCCACGACCCCGGGCTCGCTGCAGAGCTGCATCGAACCTTTGGTGCGTGCGCAGACGTTCCCCGGCAATCGCGCCGACAGTCGTCAGCAGGTGACCCACACCTTGCGCCGCGCACATTAGCGACCGGCGGGAAATAAACTGATCGCCTTCCTGCGTCGAGGCGCCCGGCTCGCAAGGCGCGAGGAGCGAGCATACCGGGGGTATGTGAGCGACGAGCAACGCAGCGAGCCGGGATGGA
>Ga0210033_1000441_pt1 | contig 39217 bp, 37 predicted proteins | sample CryGeymeta201501_FD_185465 | JGI IMG/M metagenome (GOLD analysis project Ga0210033, IMG submission 185465) | Groundwater microbial communities from Crystal Geyser aquifers in Utah, USA - Crystal Geyser metaG 2015-01 (SPAdes) (version 2) | ecosystem: Environmental > Aquatic > Deep subsurface >... | reverse complement strand
CACAGCGGCCAGGTCATCGTCTATGGCATCCCGTCCATGCGTATCCTCAAGTACATCGGCGTGTTTACGCCGGAACCCTGGCAGGGCTACGGCTACGACGAGGAATCCAAGGCCGTGCTGAAGGGGGGCTGGATCAATGGCAAGGAACTAACCTGGGGCGACTCGCACCACCCGGCGCTTTCCGAGACCAAAGGCAACTACGACGGCCAGTTCCTGTTCATCAACGACAAGGCCAACCCGCGCATCGCGGTCATCGACCTGCGCGACTTCGAGACCAAGCAGATCATCGCCAACCCGGTGTTCATGTCCGAGCACGGCGGCGCCTTCGTCACCAGCAACACGGAATACGTGATCGAAGCCTCACAATACGCCGCACCGCTGGACAAGAAGTTTGTGCCGCTGGAGGAGTTCAACGACAAATACCGCGGCGGCATGTCGTTCTGGAAGTTCGACCGCAAGAAAGGCCGCATCGACACGGGCAATTCGTTCTCCTTCGAACTGCCTCCCTATAGCCAGGACTTGTCCGATGCCGGCAAGGGTCCGTCGGAAGGCTGGGCTTTCACCAATTCGTTTTGCTCCGAGCGTTATGTCGGTGGCATCGAGCGCGGCCGGCCACCGTTCGAGGCGGGCTGTTCCGCCAAGGACACCGACTACATGCACGTCCTCAACTGGAAAATTGGCGAGAAGTTGGTCGCCCAAGGCAAGGCCAAGACCATCAACGGCCACAAGGTCATTCCGATGAACGTGGCGATCACGGCTGGCGCACTGTTCCTGATCCCCGAACCGAAGAGTCCACATGGCGTCGATGTCACCCCGGACGGCAAGTTCATTGTCGTCTCCGGCAAGCTTGACACCCACGTCTCTGTGTATGGCTGGGACAAGATACAGGCCGCCATCAAGGCCAGGCGCTTCGAGGGCAAGGATGCCTATGGCATTCCTATCCTCGGCATGCGTGACACGCTGTATACCCAGGTTCAGGTTGGCCTGGGGCCGCTGCATACCCAGTTCGATTCGGAGAAATGTGTGGCTTATACGTCGCTCTACGTCGATTCCCAGGTGGCCAAGTGGGACTACTGCAAGGGCAAGGTGCTGGACAAAATATCGATTCACTACAACATCGGCCACCTGATGACCATGGAGGGTGATTCGGCCAGTCCCAAGGGGCATTATCTGGTTGCGCTGAACAAGCTGGCGATCGACCGCTTCAACCCGGTAGGCCCGCTGCATCCGCAGAACCATCAGTTGATCGACATCGGCAACGACAAGATGCAGTTGATCTACGACATGCCGATCGGCCTGGGCGAGCCGCACTACGCGGTTGCCATCGCCGCTGACAAGCTGAAGCCCGGCATCCGCTACAAGTTAGGCACCAACAGCCGCACCGACTCCAAACACCCCGGCGCGGTCAGAGGCGGCGAGGAGAAGACCGTCAAGAAGGGCAAAAAGGTGACGGTCTACGGCACCCTGATCCGCTCGCACATCACGCCCGAGATCATCGACAACGTGAATGTAGGTGACGAAGTGACCATCTATCTCACCAACCTCGAACGCGCGCAGGACGAGACCCACGGCTTCACCGTCGGCGGTTTCAACATCCATGCTTCGGTGGAACCTGGCAAGACCGTGACGTTGAAGTTCAAGGCCGACCGCGAAGGCGTCTTCCCTTACTACTGCACTGAGTTCTGTTCTGCGTTGCACCTGGAAATGCAGGGTTACATGCTGGTCAAGCCGAAGGGCTGGAAGGCCGGCAAGATGGCCAAGGCGGAAGCCAAGGTCTACACCAAGGCCGATTATGAGAAGCAGCACAAGACCAACCTGGACACCCAGGCGGTCATCGACTCGGTCGTAGCCTACATCACCAGCGTCAACTACAAAGACTTCCCGGATGTAGTCGCCCTGGTTGACGACGCCTTCGACCAACTGAGCAAGACCAAGGACGTCAAGACCAAGATGGAAACGGCCGTCAAGGCGCAGGATTGGCAGAACGCCACCCTGTGGGCCGGCCAATGGTGGCAGTACCAGGTCAAGGCGGCCGACATCGGCTTACGCGCCAAAACCTATCTGGAACAGCACCACGCCAGGAAAGTGAAGTAAGCGTCAGACTGGCAACAGGGGGAGCTTCGGCTCCCCTTTTTCACTCGCGGACAATATTGATGTTGGTCAACGAATTGACGTTCATCAATGCCACGCGGCGTGCTTTGGCTTTCCATGCACGGCAGGCGCCCCGCCAACCCCCTTTTCCCCAATTCAAGGAGTTTGAATATGAAAACCAGCAAACTACTCGCCCTCTGTTTCGCCCTGGCCTCCGCTTCTGCCTGGGCGGGGATTCCCGCGACAGGCGGCGGCGACCCGCTCAAGCTCAAGGGCAATGCCAAGCAAGGCGAAGAAGTCTACGAAGTCTGCTCCGGCTGCCACCTGGCCAGCGGCATCGGCCGCCCGGATGGCACCCTGCCGGTGGTCGCCGGCCAGCACACGGCGGTACTGATCAAGCAGATGGTGGACATCCGTAGCGGCCACCGCGACAACCCCACCATGTACCCGTTCGCCCAGTCCATGACCGCGCAGGAGATGGCCGACAGTGCCGCCTACATGCACACCCTCAAGCTCTCGCCGAAGAACGGCAAGGGTTCTGGCAAGACCGTCAAGCAGGGCAAAGCACTGTACGAGAAGGACTGCAAGTCCTGCCACGGCGCCAATGGCGAGGGCAACGAAGCCAAGTTCATTCCCATGCTGAGCGGCCAGCATTTCAAGTACATGCAGCGGCAACTGGGCGAGATGCGCGCCGGCAAGCGCAAGAACGCCGACAAGGACATGCTGAAAGTAATCAAAGCCTACAGCGACGCCGACATCGAAGCGGTCAGCGACTTCATGGCACGCCTGCCAGTCGCGGCGCCGAAGAAGAAGTAATGCCCGTGGCGGGCGCATCGGCGCCCGCCTTTTTCTGAAAATCCGTGAAGAAATGCCAGCGCCGAAAATAGTCGTCATTCCCGCGAATGCGGGAATCCAGTTCGTAGGGCTAATTGCTTTGAAAATCAATCAGATGAACAACCTGGATTCCCGCATTCGCGGGAATGACGGCGGGTTTCTCCGCCGGTTTCGAATAATTCACGGCCTCTGATTACCCAGGATTCCGAAATGCCCCGCTCATCCGCCCAGACCACCCGGCTACTCACCTTCGGCGCCTTGCTGGTGTTGCTGGCGACTTATTTCGCGCCGATCTGGTGGGTCTCGCTGACCGCCCCGAATTACCCGCCCGAAGCCTTCCCGGACGGCATCCGCATCCACTTCCATTTCAACGGTGTGTTCAACGGCTGCAAGGGCGCGGTCATCAAGAAAAACGAGATCTACCAGGGCGACCTGGGCGATGAGCGCGAAACCGAGATGCGTGGCCAGAGCACGCAACAGCAACAACTGGACTGTGTGCATGAGATGAACACCATCAACCATTACGTCGGCATGTACCCGATCGACGCCGGGGCGCCGGTGGAGCGCGGCCTGTCGCGCTATTTCTTCGGCTTTTTCGCGGCCATGCTGGCGGCTTTCGCCTTTCCGGCGCGTAAGACCCAGATCGCTGTCCTGGCTGCCGGTTTCCTGGCGGTGACCGCCTGGATGGGCGGCGAGATGCTGGTCGCCGGACGCCTGGGCGAACTGCTGGAACACTACCGCGTCGCCGCCGGCGCTTATTTCAACGAACCGGCCACCATCGCGCGCTGGACCGGCAACCTTGAACTGGGCTTGCAGTTGACCATGGCCGGCCTGGTGGCAGCCATGCTGGCCATACTCGCCGGCGTCTGGGTCTCGCGCCCGTTCTCTCTGTTGCTCGCCCTGGTGCCGGCCCTGCTGCCGGTGTTCTTCCTTATCGACTACGCTGGCTGGCTCTGGTTCTTCGGCCACAACCTGCACCCCTGGGGCGCGTTCACGGTGAAGGCCTTCATGCCCACGGTATTCGGCGAGGGCAAGGTGGCGCAGTTCTCCACCTATTCCTACCCCTACATCGGCTATGGAATGCTGCTGCTGGCGACCGGTCTGCTGTTGCCGGCGATCCTGCTGCGGCGCAAGGCGATGCGAGAGGGGCAGGCGTGATCCTGGCGGTGGTTATGTTGTTGGTGTCCGGTGCCGCCTTCGCCATCGGGCCGGCTGGCATCGCGCTGCCCGACTTCTCGGTGCAAAGCACGTTGCGCACCGAAGTGAACGCGCCGAAACCCATCTACCCGCTGTACCAGCGCCACAAGCGCATCCACGGGCTGAAACCGTTCCAGGTACTGGTGGATGCCGCCCCGGCCGGTTCCGTGCTGCGCCCACCGCCGGGCAGCTACGCCGGACCGGTGACCCTGAGCAAGCCGCTGACCATCGACGGCGGCGGCAAGGTCACCATCGACGCCGGTGACAAGGGCAGCGTGTTCACCATTGCTGTCGACGGTGCCGTGCTGCGCGGCGTGCATCTCACCGGATCGGGCGATTCGCACGACACCGAAGACGCTTGCCTGGAAGTCCGCGGGAACCGCAACGTGGCCGAGGACCTGGTCATCGACAACTGCCTGTTTGGCATCGATCTGCGCCAGGCCAACCAGAACACGCTGCGCCACAACCGTATCACCTCGAAACCCTTCGATCTGGGTGTGCGCGGCGACGGCCTGCGCCTGTGGTACAGCATGAACAATCTGGTCGAGGGCAACAGCCTGATCGATACGCGCGACTTCGTGGTCTGGTATTCCAACGGCAACCATATCCGCAACAACCTCGGCCGGCGCAGCCGCTACTCCATGCACTTCATGTTTGCGCAGTCCAACCTGGTGGAGGGCAACCGCTATTACGACAACGCCGTGGGCATCTATGTCATGTACACGGAAGGCATCACCCTCCGCAACAACGTCATCTCGCACGCCACCGGCCCCACCGGCATGGGCATTGGCTTCAAGGAAGCGAGCAACACGGTGGTGGAGGACAACGACATTATCTATTGCGCCACTGGCATCGCCTCCGACCTGTCGCCCTACCAGCCCGACAGCAAAATATGGATCCGCCGCAACCGCATCGCCTACAACGGCATCGGCATGTTGTTCAACAACGAGCGTATCGGCAACATCGTCACCGACAACGTGTTCGAGGGGAATCTCACTCAGGTCGCGGTAAACGGCGCCGGCACAGTGCGCAGCAACACCTGGCGCGGCAATTACTGGGACGACTACCAGGGTTTCGACCGCAATAACGATGGCCGTGGCGACAGCCCCTACGAGGCCTATGCCTATGCCGACCAGATCTGGATGGAACAGCCGCACGCCCTGTTCTTCAAGAACGCCCCGCTGATGGAGGCCCTGGATTTTCTCGAACGCCTCGCCCCCTTTTCCAGCCCCAACCTGATCCTGCGCGACGACGCGCCGCGCTTCACCAAACCCGCACGCCATGGCTCCCATCACCCCTCATAAGGCGGCACAGGCGCGCCGCCGCTTTTTGCGCTCCCTCATTGGTGGCGGCGCCCTGCTTGCCGCCGGCGGTGCTGCCTGGCTGCCGCTGGCGCAGGCAGGCACGGTGCGACTGCGCCCGCCCGGCGCCCTGGAAGAGGACGACTTTCTCTCCTCCTGCATCAAGTGCGGCCAATGCGTCCAGGTCTGCCCGGTCAGCGCCCTGAAGCTCGCCGATCTGGATGAGGGTTACGGCGTCGGCACCCCCTTCATCGAGGTCCGCGCCCAGGCCTGTGACTTCTCCTGTGACGCGGTGCAGTGCATCCTGGCCTGCCCCACCGGCGCCCTGACCTACACGAAACCCCCGCACCTGGCCACGCGCGACGCCATGCGCATGGCAAGTGCTCCCATCCTGCTGGCCAAGGAAAAAGACCCGGAGCCCACGCTTAACCTGAAAGAGCGCATCGGCGTGGCGCGCCTGGCCCGGCCCGATCTGTGCCTGGCACGGCAAGGCAAAGGCTGGAAGGGCGCGGCGCGCGGTTCCGGCTACGACGGGCACCTGCGTTTCATGGACGTGGACCGCTGGCGCCCGATTCCGCTCAACGATCACCCGTTCGACGTGCCGATCTGCGATCTGTGCGTGCGCACCTGCCCGATCAAAGGCGCGATCTCTTTGGAAGCCTTGCCCCCCCTCTCCCCAGCCCCTCCCCCGGCGGGGGAGGGGAGCGTGAGGAAAACCCCGGTGGTGCATGAAGCCTGCGTCGGCTGCGGGGTGTGCGAGATGGCCTGTCCGACCGAGCCGGCCGCCATCGTCATCGATCCGCGCCGCGGCTGGGAGGCATGATGTCGATCAAGGAATCCGCGCGCATCCTGCTCGGCGGCGAAGTGCGCAAGCCCGCCGCCGCGGACTACACCCCCGGCGCGAACCGGGTGCATGAACTCAAGCGCATGGATGGCGCCAACCGCCGCGCGTTGGCGGAGGAGATGCACCAGCAGCATGGCCATAGCCATACCTGGCGCAACCGGCGCTGGGCGGTGCTGATCGCGGTCAACCTGCTATTCGTGCTGTCGTTCTGGCTGGACATCCAGCTCCTCGAAGGCTCGCTCACCGCCTCGCGCTTCCTCGGCTTCCACCTCATCGACCTCAATTCCGCGTTGCAGGTGATGCTGGCGCACAAGCACATCCTGGTGAACTTGGTGATCGGCACCGCCACCGTGTTCGTGCTCTGGGTGCTGCTGGGCGGGCGCAGCTTCTGTTCCTGGGTCTGCCCCTATCACCTGCTCGCGGAATGGGCGGAAAGCCTGCATCTGTATCTGGTGGACAAGAAAAAAGTCAGCGACCACGCCTTCCACCGCGGCCTGCGCGGCGTGCTCTGGCTGCTGTTCGCGGTGCTCGCCTGGGTGACCGGCTACACCGTGTTCGAGACCCTGTCGCTCACCGGCATCCTGTCGCGCGCCCTGATCTACGGCCCCGGCCTTGCCTTGTTGTGGGTGCTGTTCTGGCTGTTGGTCGAGGTGTTCTACTCGCGCCGCGCCTGGTGCCGCTATTTCTGCCCGATCGGCCTCACCTACGGTGTTGTCGGCCTGCTCTCCCCGGTGCAGGTCGGTTACCGCCTGGACAACTGCTTCCATGAAGGCGATTGCCGCAAGGTCTGCCTGGTGCCGCATGTGCTGGAATGTGTCATCAAGGGCCGCGCCACCGCCGAAACGATGAGCATCGGTGCCGACTGCACCCGTTGCGGCCTGTGCGTGGACGTCTGCCCAAGCGGCGCACTGCACTTCGAGGTCAAGGGCTTAAGCAAATGGCTGTGAACCGCGACGTAGGATGTGGTGAGCGTAGCGAACCGCATCGCACCTCGACCACAGCGGATGATGCGGTTCGCAAGCTCACCACATCCTACGCAATCTCCGAGACAACTCTGTGATCGAACTTCACCACGTCACCAAGCAATTCAAGAAGAGCGTCGTCCTCGACGACCTCAACCTCAGCGTCGCCAGCGGCGAGCGCATCGCCCTGATCGGCTCCAACGGCGCCGGCAAGACCACGCTGATTCGCTGCCTGCTGGGGGAATACGTCCATGCCGGCGAGCTGTCCATCCTCGGCCTGAACCCGCGCAAGGACCGCGCCAACCTGTTGCGCCGCATCGGCTTTGTGCCGCAACTGCCGCCGCCGCTGCGCATGACTGTGGGCGATCTGCTGCGCTTTGTCGGTGAACTCTCGGGTATCGAAGCGGCCCGCTTCGATACCGTCGCCGCGCAATTGGGACTGGATGTGGCGAAGGTGCGGCATCTGCCCTTCGTCAAACTGTCCGGCGGCATGAAGCAGAAGATCCTCATCGCCGTCGCCCTCGGCCGCGACTGCGAACTCCTGATCCTCGACGAACCCGCCGCCAACCTCGACCCGGAAGCGCGCCACGCCTTCTTCGACCTGCTCGCCGAGCGCCTTGGCAGCGCCACCATGCTGATCTCCAGCCACCGTCTCGACGAGGTGGCGCCCCTGGTCAACCGGGTGCTGGAACTGGACACCGGGCGCATCGTCCTGGACGACCGGGTGGCCGACGACGTCGCTCTGGCCGGCCGGGTGCTCTGCCGCCTGGTGTTGCGCCGCGCGGAACCGGCCATCGCCAAGACGCTCGCCGAATGGGGCCTCACCGGCGACGGCCTCGCCTGGCAAGGCGCCATCGCCGGCCCGGACCGACTGCGCTTCCTGGGCATGTTGGCCCGCTATGTCGGGGTACTGACCCATATCGAAATGGAGGAACAGGCATGACTTCTAAACCACAACGCGATCGTCTGCGACTGCTCGCCGCCCTCACAGTTTTCCCTTTCCTGCCCGCCTGCTCACGCGAACCCGGCCACGGCCCCGGCGAAGTGCATTGGGACCGCGACACCTGCCAGCGCTGCGGCATGGCCGTGAGCGACCGCCATTACGCCGCCCAGGTGCGCGGCGGACCAAAGCGCGAGGCGTTCAAATTCGATGACATCGGTTGCGCGCTGTTCTGGCTCAAGGAGCAACCTTGGGGCCACGCGGCGGAAACGGAAATCTGGGTCAACGACTTCCGCAGCGGCGAATGGCTGGATGCCAGGGAAGCGCATTACCTGCCCGGCAAGACCACGCCGATGGCCTACGGCTTCGGCGCTATGGCGAAGCCCGAGGTCGGCAGCGTCGATTTCGCCACCATGCAAGCGGACATTCTGGCCAGGGGCAAATAATGAGCAAGACAAACGACTTCTGGCCCACCCTCCGCCTGGAGATCAACACCTCGCTGCGCGCGCGCTGGTTCGCCGTGCATTCCCTGGTGTTCGGCGGCATCGTCGCCCTGCTGTTTGTGTTCGGCCTGACCGAATCGCGGGTGCTGGGCTTCATCGGCCTGTCGCGTCTGCTGGTGACTTACATCCAACTGGCGATGGCCATCTTGCCTATCTTCGTGCTCATCACCACCGTGCGCTCGGTGGCCGGCGACCGCGAGGCGGGGGTGTTTGAGTACCTGCTGGCGCTGCCGGTGTCGCTCGCCGCCTGGTTCTGGGGCAAGTTCCTCGGGCGCTATCTAATGGTGTTCGCGCCGGTATTCCTGGCCATGCTGGGCGCCTCGCTGTGGGCCTTGGTGCGCGACATCCCAGTGCCCTGGGGCATGTTCGGCTATTACACCGCCCTGCTCGCGGCGATGACCTGGTGCTTCCTCGGTATCGCCATGCTGATCTCCACGTGCGCGCGCTCCACCGACGTGGCGCAGGGCGCGGCCTTCCTTGTTTGGCTGGTGCTGCTGCTGTTTCTCGACCTGATCCTGCTCGGGGTGATGATCCAGGAACATGCTCCGGCCGAAGTGGCGGTCGCCATCGCTCTGTTCAACCCGCTGCAATCCTTCCGCACCGCCGCGCTGATGCTGTTCGATCCGCAACTGATTGTGCTGGGGCCGGCGGCCTACGTCATCTTTGATCTGTTCGGTGCCCTCGGTTATCAGATTTTTGCCCTGGCCTGGCCGACCCTGATCGGCACAATCTGCGCCGCCTGGGGGTATCGGATGTTCCGCAAGGGGGACTTGCTGTGAAACATTGGTTACTCATCGGCTTGCTGGCCGCATCAGGCGCAATGGCGGATGAGCCGGTCAATTTCTTCGCCATTCCGAGCGCGACCTTCGCGCAACCGGGCGGCGGCAAGCTTCAACTTGACAGCCTCAAGGGGCGCCCAACGGTGGTCAATTTCTGGGCCACCTGGTGTCCGCCCTGCCGCGAGGAATTGCCGCTGCTGGCCAAGGTTCACGTCCGCTACGAGAAAAAATACCGTGGCAAGGTCGGCTTCCTCGGTCTGGCGGTGGAAGACAACGCCGAATTCGTCGGCGAATACGCCCACGCCTACGGCCTGCGCTACCCTGTCGCCGTCGGCCGTGAGCCTGCCATCGCGCTGATGCAGGCGCTGGGCAACACGCAGGCGGGTATGCCCTACACCGTGGTACTGGATAGCGAGGGCCGGGTGGTCTACAGCAAGCGCGGCATGGTTAAAGAAAAAGATCTGGACCACGCACTGGCGCAGCTATTGCGGCCATGAGCACCGGAATGGCCTGGCGGCACGCCTTGTGCTTCTGGGTCATCTGCGGTTGGACCTGCTTCGCCGAAGCGGGGCTGCCGCCACTGCAACCGCTAATCGACGCCAGTCCCGCTGGTTCGATCTTGCGCCCGCCCGCCGGGCGCTACGCCGGTCCCGCGGTCATCGACAAAACCCTGACCCTCGACGGCGGCGGCCATGTCACCCTGGACGGCGGCGGACGCGGCACGGTGTTGAGTGTGCGCGCCGGCAATGTCAGCGTGCGCGGCATGCACCTGACCCATTCCGGCGCCACCCACGACGGCGTCGATGCCGGCCTGCTGATCGAAGAAAGCAACGGCGCGCGGGTGGAAGGCAACGTCATCGACGATGTGCTGTTCGGCATCCACCTCAAACAGGCCAGCCATGCCATCGTGCGCGGCAACACGATTCGTGGCCGGGAAGCGGAACTCAATCTGCGCGGCGACGGCATCCGCCTGTGGAACAGCCATTTCAACCGGATCGAAGGCAATACCCTGGACAACACCCGCGACCTCACTGTCGCCAACTCCGCCGACAACCGCTTCAACGGCAACCGCATCAGCAACGGGCGCTATGGCATGCAATTGATTTTCTCGCCGCGCAACCGCATCGAAGGCAACCTCGTCAGCCACACCACCACCGGCATCGCCGTGCTCTATTCAGATCAGGTCAGCCTGCGCGGCAACCGCATCGAACATGTGCGCGATGTCGCCGGCGCCGGGCTGGCCTTCAAGGGCAGCGGCGAGGCCGATGTCGTGGGCAATACCGTCCTGCATTGCACGGTGGGCGTCCAGGCCGACGCCCCGCCCTACCCCGAAGCGCGCCACCGCTTCCGCGACAACCGCTTCGCCCACAACGTCACCGGCATGTTCTTCTACGGCGAAAAGGGTGGGCATATCGTGCAGGGCAACCGCTTCGAGAAGAACCTCATGCAAGTCGGCGTGTCCGCCCCCACCAGCGCCCGCAGCAACGACTGGCGCGGCAACGACTGGGACGATTACGAAGGTTTCGACCGCAACGGCGACGGCATCGGCGACACCCCCTACGCGCTCCATTACTATGCCGACCGCATCTGGATGGAGACGCCGCAGGCGCGCTTCTTCCGCAACTCGCCGGCCCTGGAATTGCTCGATTTCCTGGAACGGCTGGCACCGTTCTCGGAACCGGAACTGATCCTGAAAGACCCGCAGCCACGCTGGCCACGAAAATGAATCTGGAACGCAGAAACCGAATGAAAACAAAATGGCTCGCAGTCGGCCTGCCGCTGCTCATGGTCGCAATCACCGCGCTGGTACTCTGGCGCAACGCCGAGGCGCCGCCGCCGGTCGCCGTCAAACTGCCCTGCCCCACCCCGGCCACCGGGTGCACCGCCCAGATCGGCAATCGCGCCATCACGGTCGGCCTGGCCGACAAAATCAAGACGCTGCAACCGTTTCAGGTCTGGGTGAAGGCCCCCGGCGCCGGCAAAGTGCAGGCCAGCTTCGCGATGGTGGACATGAACATGGGCTTCAACCTCTACACCCTGCGCCCGGATAGCGACGGCGTGTTCCGCGCCAAAGTCACCCTGCCGGCCTGTGTCAGCGGCCGCCGCGACTGGGTGATGACTGTGGACATCGACAAGGCCACGCGGCTTGCCGTGCCGTTTTCCACCGAGTTGTAGACATCGAAGATGTGTTTTTCCTGGGGTAGACGCCGAAACCATCGAGGGAGTTATGAACATGGACATCCACCCCCTTCGTAGCGAAGACGACTACCGCGCCGCGATGCAGGAAATTTCCGGCTTCTTCGACAACGAGCCCGAGCCTGGCACCCCCGAAGGCGACCACTTCGACATCCTCCTCACCCTGGCCGAAGCTTATGAGGCCAAGCACTTCCCGGTAGACCTGCCCGACCCGGTGGAAGCCATCAAATTCCGCATGGAACAAGGTGGCCTGACGCCCAAGGACTTGCAGCCGATGATCGGGCGGATCAACCGGGTGTATGAAATCCTCAACCGGAAACGGCCATTGACGCTGGCGATGATCCGCAAACTGCATGAGGGGTTGGGGATACCGGCGGAGAGTTTGATCAAGGCGCCAGCTGAAGCTCACGCCCGCTGAACATCCGGGTTGGTGCGGCGTAGCCGAAATAGGGCTATCGCCGTTTCAGCAGTTCTTTCTCACTCCGCATTGTGTGGATACGTCCGTCCGCAGCGAGAAAACCGATACCGTGGTAATCCGCCCAAGCCAACTCCGTGTCTTCCGGTCGCTGCATCCCGAGGTCCATGCAGCCTTTTCTCTCGCCGCGCCATGACCAGATCAATGCGTAACCGGCTTTCTCCAACAGCGCCTGCATGGGTTCAAGACGCACAAACAAGGCATCTTCTCCATGCACCCACCCGGCCAGACCGAACAAGGGGGCGCCATCGTGCCGGACCATGCCTCGGCGCAAATCCAATTCGAGCTTCCATTCCCTGAACAGGGAGGGAGTAGGAAGAAGCACAGGTCGGTGTTCATCGCGGCGGTCCGGATGGCCGCAGGAACCAACCAAGGGGCGCCAGGGTATGGGCAATGCCGGGGAGAAACGATGGCCGCGTCCGGTTACAAAGCCTTCATCCCATTCGGCAACAAGCGTCGGCCAGGCGGATAGCGAGACATCCCATTCTTCGTCCGGGTCAAGGCGGCCTGTGCCGGCAAACGCCTCCCAGACCCGGCGTTTCCGCGTCGCCCGCAACAACTTGGGCAGATCGTCATTGCGGATCAACAGCGGCCAGCTCTGCCACCACAGGTCGGCCAGATATTTTTTCCGCACAGCCCACTGGCCAGGTGCGAATCGACTGGACCAGGTGTGTGTGGCAGCCACTCGTAGCCAGGGGCCGTCACCCCAGGCTGGAGGCAGTTCGGGCACGTGGGCGATGACATCGGCAGGCGGCAAGTCCTGGTTGTTGGAGGCCACCCATACACACATGGCCTGGAGATCGGGCTGCGGCCAGGACGGCAGGCTGGGGATGGCCCAGAAGCTGTCGTCCTTGGTCTGTGCCAGAGGAATGACGTTTTGCAACCAACGGGAGGGGTCATGCAGATGGGCGTCAACCTGGGTCGGATTGTCGTATTGGGACGGTTCATCGTTACGCCAACCTGGACGCATGTCGTAGTTGTCGCTGAGGAAACCCAACAGGGTATGCCAGCCGATCCACTGGTATTTCTTGCCGATACGTTCGGTGTCGCCCTCGCTGTGGAATCTCCCCTGATATTGGGTGTATTGGCCGGTATCAAAGGCATCGAATCGCGCTGCCGTCCATCCCAATCGAAGGCAATTCCAGGCCACGTAACGAGAGGCTAGTGCCAGATCGAACATCTCCGGGTCGGGATGCCATGAACCCAGTCCTTCTGTCACCAAGAATGGCCGTGTTGGCTCGGTGGAGGACGGTTTGGCTCGTGCCGAGAAAGGTGTGGAGGATGAATTACCACCCATCACATACAGATGGAAGTCGTCGGAAGTACACGAATGAAAGAACCGCCAGAACCCATGTGACGCATCATGGTTCTCCAATTCGCTCAAAGTAGGCACCTGATCCATCGGCAACGCACTCCGATACGGCGGCCTGACCACCGCCATATCCACGCTTGGCAACCAGCCCCGCTCATGGGCGGTTTCAACGATGCGGCGTGCATAGTGGCGCAAGGTCAGGTGAGGCCAGCGCGCCTGGCCCTGTGGAAACTGGCTTTCATACACGCGCATCGCTGCCTGGGCGGCCATCTCCTGATCTGCGCCGTCCAAGGCCACGCCCCACACGGCGACCAGCACGCCTTCCAGGATGTAGGGGTCATTCGCCTCCAGGAAGTCGGGCAGGAATGCCTCCAATACACGCGGGCAGGCGACCAATATTCGAGTCAGCCCCTTCATGGCCGCCTGGCGTAACTCGTTCTGAGAGGTTGCCGTGACCCAGGCCAGCAGACGCGCGGCAGGCAAGGCCACATCCGCCTGGACGCCATGCAGGTTGGCATCCCGCGCCCAGGTCACCAGTTGCCGCAGGTTGGAATGATCTGCGAACCAAAGGGGGACGAGATGGATGGACCACAGGGCGTCACGGGCGCCGGGGCTGTCCTGCGCCAGCAAGCGTGGGTGGATGAGGCTCTCCATCGCGAAGGGGTGGCCGGGAATCATGGCGAAGCGGATGAGTTCATCCAGTTCGCCATCGAGGCCTTCATGGTGCTGACTGTCCCGCCACAGCTTGAAGAGTTCCTTGCGATCCGCACCGAAGTCTTCCGGATTGGCGCGCCAACGCAGGCTGTCGCTGAAAGCGTTGTCGAGCGTCCTATCCCGGGATTCCGCATCACGCGGAGGCATCAAGCCCGGAAGTTCCACGCCTGTCTTGGGCGGTGTGGCCAGACACAAGGCTTCCAGCAGGCCGGCGCGACGGAAATGCAACGGGTGATCCATCCATTGTTCCGTCGCCAACGGGTGCAACAGCCCGTCTGGCGCGAACGCGGCTCGAAGCGCCTCGCGCCGGGCTTCCCGGCTATCCAGGCCTTCCCACAGTTGCTTGAGCAGGCGGTCGGCGAGAAAAGTATCCGACAGCCGCTCGAAGCCGAATTCGATGATGTCCTCTTCCTCCTCCATGCGGTCGATCAGCACACCGGCGGAACACAGGAAGTCGATCACCCGCTCCGTGCAAGTAACGGCTTTTGCGATGGTATCCGCCTGAGCACGGGGCAAGGAAAAACCGCCTCCCTCCAACATGGCGGCTGCCAGCTTGTACATGGTTCGGCGCATGGACTGGGGCCGGGAGGCGTCGTCTAACCCTAACTTGGCGCGGGCCTCTTCTTCCAACCTGTCCATCCAGGCTTGCCAGACCTCCAGCCAGGAGGGCAGCCAGTGGCGCAAAGGGCGGCCCCGCATGCTCTTGGCCAACAACTGCACATACAGCGGGTTGGAGAACTCGCCCAAGGGCGGGGCCACCGGCGCCTTGACCGCGTAATGCTCGAAGTAGCGCAGCAGCGCATCGGGTTCGATATCGGAGAAACCTGGGTGATCTCGCTGGCCCCAGGGCGGCTCATCCCCCTCGGGCAGGACGGGCAAGGTGACATCCAGATAATCGTCGCGCACGGAGAGGACCAGCGCCAGATGGGGGCGGCGCAATACCTCCAGGATCATGCCCGGCAATTCATTCCGCCAACGTTTGCGATCCGGGGTTTCGTTGAGCGCATCGATGACCAGAAGCGCGCGTTGATGGCGCAGGGCCGCCTCGCTTTCCAACTTGTCCAGCAGTTGTTCATGGCTGCCGGTCCAGGCCAGACGCTTGCAGATGGCCTCCCAGAGGCCGCCCGTCGCGCTCAAGGTTTGCCCCAAAACGCCTACCGCAATGCCACCCGACGCGACCGTTTGCAGAATTTCGTGTACCAGCGTGTGGGTCTTGCCCTGGCCAGCCGGGCCGGTGAGCAGCAGCACGCGCTGTCGTGTCAGGCCGGAATGCTTGTCCAGAAGATGAATGACTTCGCTCGATTTGTAGGCGCATTGACGCAATTGGTATTCCCGGTGCCGCCAGTCATCGTTCTTTTCAGCGGTATCGGGCTTGTTTTGCTCATGCAACCGGTGCTGTTCCCAGGCCCGCTCTCGTACCCGTTCCAGGACATTGCTGAAGAAATCGAAGTCAGGCGTGCCATGCCATAGCGGATCGTCTCGGAGTGTCCGGGCAATCACGCCAATTTCGTCCCGCAATCCGGAAAAATCCTCGTCTCGACCCAGGTTTTGCCAGACCTCGGACAGCGCCTTGTCCAGCTCCGCGATGGCGGTTTGTCGCGCCAGCAGCCAATCGAACATCTGGCCGATGTCGCTTTCCACATGGGCGCTGGCGGTGTAACGCGGCCCTGCGTTGTGCTTGATGAGGTCGGCCTGATGCCGCAGCCAGTCGTTGAATGGCGGGCTGGCGCCGGGCTGCCGCTGGCTCAATAGCTTGCGCAGGTCAGCTTCCAGCTTGTCCGCGAATTCCAATGCGCTTTGGTAGGAAGTGACCGAGCCGACCCACGCGGCGCCCTCCTTGAATGGTAGTTGGCCGAAGAAGTTTTCCAGTCGCTTGAGTTGCTCCTGGTCGTCGCAGGCCGGGGTTTCCTGTCGGTAGACCAGCATCTCGGGCACCGAAGCGCCGCGTCGGCGGTGTTCCCAGGCGCGGTGAAATTCATATTCGCTGCCTGACAGGAAGGGGCTGTCATCGAACTTGCGAAAGTCTTCCACCGGCAAGGGCGTTCCCAGACGGCACTTGAAAACACCGATGAAGACGTCACACGCCTCCGGCGCGGGCAAGTGTCTATCTACCGATGCCTGGGGTGAGGTGAGCAACTCCAGGGGGATGCCTTGGCCTTGGTCCCAGGCGACGACTTCAATACGGGTGAAATGGCTGACGAAAGGATCGGCATTGAGTCGCGCCGCAATATCATGAACCGCTTGGCGCTCTTCGCCGCAATCACCGGGGGAAGATAGAAATAGCCTAAAAGGGCGCATTGCCTGCCTCCTGTTATTGTCTTTTCAAGGGGCGCCCTGGCTGAGCCGCCCTCGCCGTCAATTCCGTGGAAGTAGGAACAGCCCGCGAATCAGAGCTAGAAACGCCGCCGCTTGATCTACCAAGGCCTGGGCGTCTGCCATCTCTACCGAATCGCCCTGGTAATCGGAGATCAACCTGATTTCTTCCGCCTGCTTCAGCAGCCGCCCCATTTCCCTGGGTACTGGCCCGTCCTTCACCAGATGCAGGCTGAAGGCGGTGATCAGGCCGCTATGGGTCTTGGCGCGGTAGACCTCCTCGGGTGCGCCGGAAAGCATCAAGGCAGCGCGGGCGGCATCGAACATGGCGTAGTAGGCGCGATTGCAAGCGCCGTCGACATCACCCAGGTCCAATAACACCCGCGCCGATGCACATGCCCTGTCCGCCTTGTTCAACAGCGCATCGGCTTCACTCACAGGCGTATCCCCTCACGGGCAATGTTTTCCAGCAGGCGCGGGTTGGCCCCGGTTTCCGGGTGTTCCCATTCATCCAGCCAGATCGGCAAGGGGGAAATATCGATCCCGGTTTCCAGCAATACATCGAACGCGATATCCGCCATCGCCAGTTTGGTCGTGAGGAAGCGTTGATGTTCGCCGCGCAGCAACACCGCCACGTCGGCATCGCTGTCCGCTCGGTGGGTTTGCCGGGCGCGGCTGCCGAACAGGTAGGCGCCCGCCACGTCATAGCTCGCGCCGGCTTGCTCCAGGAACAAGCGCAATGCACGTTCGGTGGCGGGATCGATGGTCATGACATGGGTGGCAATGAGGACGAACGAAGAATAGCAGCCCAGGCCTGGCGAGGTGAGGCGGCCTGCACCGTACCCCGCATCAAACCGCCGGTCCTTCGATCACCGCTGCCATGTTGGGCCGCGTACCTCAGCCCAACCTACGCTCTAATACATTCGGCCATGTAGTCCCAACTCGCACGATCAAGGCAGGCGCCAGAACCTGCCATCAAATGGAGGTAGCTCATGCACGCACAGCAGTTCACCCCGTTCCATGACTGGAAGCGGGATTTGCTCCATCGCCGTGGCCTGCCCCGGCCGAATGGCTGCACCACGCAAATCGGCGAGCGTTCCGTCACCATCGGCCTGGCCGATCCGCGCAAGACGCTGCAACCGTTCGAGGTCTGGGTGAAGGCCCCCGGCGCCGACAAAGTGCAGGCCAGCTTCACGATGGTGGACATGAACATGGGCTTCAACCTCTACACCCTGCGCCCGGATAGCGACGGCGTGTTCCGCGCCCAGGTCACCCTGCCGGCCTGTGTCAGCGGCCGCCGCGACTGGGTGATGACCGTGGACATCGACAAGACCACGCGCCTGGCGGTGCCCTTCGCTACCGAGTTGTAGTGCCGTTGCTTTGAGGCCGGCTGCCCTCCATCGTTTGCAGGTTAAACTGACCATACTGGTCAGATTGAAACGGAGGACATATGCACATGTGGCAGATACAGGAAGCCAAAGCCCGCTTGAGCGAGGTCGTGCGCCAGGCCGAACAGGAAGGCCCGCAGGACATCACCTGGCATGGCCGTTCCGTGGCGGTGCTGCTCTCGCGCAGTGACTACGAGCGGCTCACCGGCAGCAATGAATCGCTGGTGGATTTCATGCAGCGCTCACCCTTGTTCGATCTGGACGAGCTCGACTTCAACCGCGACCGGAGCACCACCCGCGAGGCGTCGCTTTGAGTTATCTCGTCGACACCAATGTCCTGTCCGAACTGCGCCGCAAGACGCCCCACCCGGAGGTCGTGGCCTGGATGCGGCAACGTCGGCCGGACAGCCTCTACCTCAGCGTGCTGACGCTGGGCGAATTGCGCAAAGGCATCGAGACACTCGCGGACGGCGACAAGAAGCTGCAATTGCAGGACTGGCTGGAGAACGACCTGCCGGTATTTTTCAGTGGTCGCGTGTTGCTGATCGACGCGGCTGTGGCCCAACGCTGGGGCCGCCTACAGGCCGAGATGGGACGGCCGATTCCCGCCGTCGATAGCCTCCTGGCCGTTCAGGCACTGCATGCCGGGCTGAAACTGGTCACTCGCAACGTGAAGGATTTCGATTACCCCGGACTCGAGTTCATCAACCCCTGGAACGGTTGAGCGCGGCCTCGTTGGCTTTGGCGCACTCGGGCACCTACGCCCGTCACGAAGAACATTTTTTCCCGCTACAGCCACTGCCGGCCGAGCACGAACCACAGCCTCTGTCGCTATCGCGGAACGGCCCGAGTTGCGGGTTGCGCCGGGCGAAGGCGCGGTAAAGGTGATCGACGCCGATGCCGAGCAGGGCGATGCCCATAATCAGGGCGATGGTGACGAGATAGGTCATTCCCCCGCTCCCAAACCGGCGAAGCCCATGAAGGCGAGCGAGAGGAGGCCGGCGAGCATCAGGGAGAGGGCGGTGCCCTGGACCACATTGGGCACGTTGGCGAGGTTGAGGCGTTCACGCAGGCCGGCCATCATCACCAGGGCCAGGGTGAAGCCGAGGCCGCCGCCGAAGGCGAAGGTCATGGACTGCATGAAGCTGTATTCGCGCGCGGTCTGGAACAGCGCCACGCCGAGTACGGCGCAGTTGGTGGTAATCAGCGGCAGGTAGATGCCGAGCGCGCGGAACAGCACCGGGCTGGTTTTCTTGAGGAACATTTCCACCAGTTGCACCGCCGAGGCGATGATGACGATGTAGGAAATCAGCCGCAGATACTCCATGTGGAACGCGGTCACCAGCCAGTTGAGGCCGAAGGCGCAGAGGCTGGCCACCATGATGACGAAGGTGGTGGCGGCCCCCATGGGCAGGGCGGTGTTGAGCTTGCCCGATACCCCAAGGAAGGGGCACAGGCCGAGGAACATGGCCAACACGAAGTTGTTGGACAGCATGGTGGCGATGAAGATTTGCGAGAGGGAATCAGACATGGGCGTGGCCCTCAGCGGGTTGGGCGGGCGCGGTCTTGCGGCTGGCCATCCAGTTGAACAGCAGCAACCAGGCGCCCAGGACGAAGAAGCCGCCGGGCGGCAGCACCATCACCACCCAGGGCTGGAACTCCGGGCCGAACAGGGAAAAACCGAACAGCTTGCCGGCGCCGAGTATCTCGCGCACGCCGCCCAGGGCGAGCAGGCCGATGGTGAAGCCGATGCCCATGCCGACCGCGTTGATCGCCGCCCGGATGGGCGGGTTCTTGGCGGCATGCGCCTCGGCACGGCCGAGGATGATGCAGTTCACCACGATGAGCTGGATGAAGGCGCCGAGCGCGTCATACACCGCCAGGCTGATGGCCTGGATGGCGTAGTCCACCACGGTGACGAAGGTGGCGATGATCAGGATGTAGGCGGCGATGCGCACCTGCGACGGCACGATATTGCGCACCAGCGAGATCAGCAGACAGGACGCCACCAGCACGAAGGTGGTCGCCAGCCCCATCGACACCGCGTTTATCGCCGAGACCGTCACCGCCAGGGTCGGGCACATGCCCAGCACCATGACGAACACCGGGTTCTGTTTCCAGACCCCTTCCAGCAGTTCTTCCAGGTTGGAGCGTTGTTTCTGTCCGGGCATCATGCTCATTTCCCTCCTTGCAGCTTGTCCAGATTCGGCACCAGCAGCGGCAGCAGTTTCTGCGCGCTGTCGTTGATGCCCCGGCCCACTGCCTTGGTGGTGACGGTGGCGCCGGCGATGGCGTCGATTTCCCAGGGGTTCTGCTTGCTGCCGTGCTTGACCACCTTGACGGCGTGGGCCAGCGCCTTCATGTCGGCGGCGAGTTTCACGTCGAGCGCTTCGAAGTTCTTCAGGAAAGCCTGATCGGTATAAATCTTGTCGCCGATGCCTGGGGTCTCGCGCATGGAGACGACCCCCATACCGGTGATGGCCTGCTTCGCCGGGTCGTAAGCGAACATCACCCGCACCGTATCGGCATAACCCTTGCCCGCGCCCTCTGCGGCGATCCCCTTGAGCGCACCGGCCTGGTCGTAGGCGGCGTAGAACTTCACCGCACCTGCGGGAACGGTCGCGCCAGCCAGTTCCACGCCACCGGGACCGGCAACGAATTCCTTGACGCTGGCGGCACCGGGAATGACCTTGAACACCGCGCGTTCCAGGGCAATTTTCTTGTTCGCGGCCACCGGTTCCAGGGTGGCCTGGTAGGCGGAGACGATGAGCACGCCGCAGATGGTGGCAAGCAAGCCCAGGGTGCGGATCATCGCCGCGCTGGGGGTGGCGGGTTGAATGGCGGCGTTCATGCGCAATCCCCGCCGTAGGGTGCGCTCGCAATGAGTACGCCGGATTCGTAAGCGCTAAAGCGCAACGACTCCGCTGCGCCGCGCGCACCGTCTCCAATTCGGTGCGCGCGGCGCACCCTACATGCTTCGCTCATGTCTTTTTCCCCTTCACCTCGCCGAACACCTTGGGCTGCGTCACCTGGTCGATCAGCGGGCTCAAGGCGTTGCCGATCAGGATGGCGTACATCACACCCTCGGTGAGGCCGCCGAAGTAACGAATCATCACCGTCAGCACGCCGATCAGGGCGCCGTAGAGCCACACCCCTTTCGGCGTCACCGGCGAGGTGGCCATGTCGCTGGCCATGAACACCGCGCCGATCATCAAGCCGCCCGAGAGCAGCACGAACAGGGGATCGGGGTAGCGCGCCGGGTCGATTAACTGGAACACCAAGGCGGTGAGCGCGGCGCTACCCAGCACCGCCACCGGGATGCGCCAGTCCATGAAGCGGCGCGCCGCCAGATAGGCACCGCAAAGCAGGATCAGGAGGGCCGAGGTTTCGCCCGCGGAGGCGGTGACGGCGCCACTGAGGAGATCCGCCGGGGTGGCCAGCACGTTCTCGAACTTCCAGCGCGCCAGGGGCGTGGCGCCGGTGAAGCCGTCCAGCACCGATTTTTCCTGTAGCGCCCAGGCGGCGATGTCCGGCGGCGTCATCAGTGGCGCGGTGAAGGTAGTCGGCACGAACTCGCTGAAGCGCCGCGGCGCAAAGGCCGGCACCCAGGTGGTGATCGCGACCGGAAACGCCGCCTGGACAAAGGCGCGTCCCACCAGAGCCGGGTTGAGCACATTGCAGCCGATGCCGCCGAACAGCGCCTTGCCCAGGGCGATCGCGGTAAAACCGGCCACCGCGCCCATCCACAGTGGGAAGGTGGGCGGCAGGGCCAGCGCCAGCAACAGGCCGGTGATGGTCGCACTCCAGTCCGACAGGGTGCTTGGCTTGCCGCTAAAACGGTTGAACAGGCGTTCGCTGGCAATGCAGGCGAGCGTCACCACGACGATCAAGGCCAGCGCGGAAAGCCCATATTGCCAGACCGAGAAGGTGGCAATCGGCAGCAGGGCGAGGACCACGTGGAACATGATGTGCTCGACGCTGGCGCCCTTCACCACATGGGGTGAAGGGCGCAGTTCAATGCGGGGGGTCAGGGTCATTTAGTTGGCGGTTGGCGGTTGGCGACTAAATCAAGTCGCCTTCCCCCGCAGAACCCCCTTGGCCACGCGGAACTGCTGGACCAGGGGGATATGGGAGGGGCAAACGTAAGTACAGCAACCGCACTCGAAGCAGTCGCCCAGGTGGTAGTGGGTGCCCATTGCTTCATATTCGCGCTGGACGGCGAGCATGCCCAGCATGGCGGGGTTGAGGCCCATCGGGCAGGCGTTCACGCATTCGCCACACTTGATGCAGGGCCAGACTTGGCGCGCGGCTTCGATCTGAAGCTGGTCGAACACCAGGATGCCGGACACCCCCTTGGTGACCGGCACCTCCAGCGAGGCGACGGCCTGGCCCATCATCGGGCCGCCCAGGATGATCTCGCGCTCGCCGCTGTCGGCGGCGCCGGCCCACTCCAGCACAGTGCGCATCGGCGTGCCGATCGGCACCCAGTAGTCGCCCGGCTTCTTGATACCGGGGCCGGTAACGGTGACCACCCGCTCGGTGAGCCCCTGCCCGGCCGGCAGCAATTGGCCCAATTGCGCCAGCGTGCCGATGTTATTGACCACCACACCGACCTGCATCGGCAATTTTCCGGGTGGCACTTCCAGGTCGAGCAGCGACTTGATCAGCATCTTCTCGGCGCCTTGCGGATACTTGGTCGGCACCACCTGGACCGTGATGCTGCTATCAGCGGGTAGGCATTCGCGGATGGCCGCCACCGCATCGAGCTTGTTGTCCTCGACACCGATGATGGCGCGCTCGGCGCCGATGGCCCGCATCGCCAGCCGCACCCCGACCATCAGATCGGCGGGATGCTCAAGCATCAGGCGGTGGTCGCAGGTCAGATAGGGCTCGCACTCGCAGCCGTTGACGATCAGGGTGTGAATCTTGTGCTCGGCCGGCACGCTGAGTTTGGCGTGGCTGGGGAAAGTGGCGCCGCCCAGGCCGACCATGCCGCTGTCCTGGATGGCTTGCAGGATTTCCTTGGGCGAAAGGGACTCCACGTCGCAGGGATTGGCCCAGCGCACTTCCTGGGTGGAGGCCTCGTACACGCGCAGGACGAGGGATTCGACCCAGGGGCCGCGCGCCGAGGGTTTCAGTTCGATGGCTTCGATGACGCCATCGGCGGGGGCGTGCAGGGGGACCGACAGAAACCCGTCGGCCCGGGCTATGGGTTGGCCGCGAACGACCTCCTCGCCGGCCCGAACGAGGGGCACTGCCGGCTTACCGATGTGCTGCGCGAGGGGGAGGATCATGCGCGACGCAAACGGCATCCGACGAATCGGACTGCCGGCAGTGCGCTTGTTCGCGTCGGGGTGCACCCCACGCGAGAAGGTTTTGCGGCGGAAGAAGGGGAAGAGGCTCATGGTTGCTTGGTCGTAGGGTGCACGGCGCACCCTACGACGACTCTCCCTCAGTTGTACTTCGCCGCCCGGGCGATCAGCTTGTCGACATTCGGCTCGGCCATGTTCCAGGGCGTGCCCGGGTGGATGATGCCGGCGGTGCACTTCTCCGCCGCCTTGACGAGGTTGACGAAGGCGGTGCCTTGCGGGTTGATGACCGTGGCCTGCTTGTTGCCGTTGTAGGCGAACACCTTGGGCGCAATGGTGGTGCACTCGTCGCAGGCGGTGCATTCCGGCGTGTCGATGTAAACCGCATCGCCCTGTAGCGCAGGCATCTCGCCTGCCTTCGCGGCGGTGGATGCAGGCGAGGACGCCTGCGCTACAACACCGTCGCCGAAGTTGGCCAGGCTGGCGCTGATCTGGCCCAGCAACTCGGCACGCGCCCGGTCGGCGATGGCCTGCTCGTCCACCACGGGCGTATCCATGCCGGCGACATCCTTCAACTGTTGCCAGAACTGCTGGCGTTCCTCGCAGGCGTTGACCAGTTCCGCCGACACGATCACCCGCATCAGGCGCTGCTTTTTGTCCACCGCCCAGATGTAAGGGAACTTGTTGTCGCGATCGTCGGCATCGAGTTTCAGGAAGTCGGCCAGGAGCACCATGCTGTTGCCACCCTCATCGTTCCAGGTATCCGGCGGCGCTTTCTTGAATTGCTTGGCGAAGCGGCCCTCACCCAGCGCGAAATCGGCGAATGTCATGGGCAGTTTCATTGTCGCGAGCGTGCCATCTTCCTCCTGGTAAGCCAGGGTGTAGCTGGGCCATTCGGCGTCCATTTCCGGGTTGCCTTCCAGGCTCACGCATTCACTGAAGGTGACGCCCAGATCGGGGTCATAGCGGAACAGCGGGTAGGCGCGCGATTCCACCGCCAGTTTCGAGCGTTCCACCGCCATGTCGTCGCCAACGCCATGTTCCGGCGGGCACACGGCGTAGATGTTGAACAGCGCCGGGCGGCGGCTGTTGAGGCCATCGATGTAGCTCTCGATCAAGTGGGTCGGATTGGAAATGGCGCTCTGGGCGACGAAGGCGGTGCGGTGCGCCATGCCGATGACGCTGATTTCCTTGCGGATTTCCTTCTTGCCGTGGCGCTGCTTGCCATAGGGCGACATGTCCGCCACCTGGCTGACAAAGCCGGAGGTGCAAGCCTGGCCGCCGGTATTGGAATAGACCTGGGTGTCGACCACCAGCACCTTCACCGGCATCCCGGTCATCAAGGCGCGCGAGAGGTTCTGGAAGCCGATGTCGTACATCGCGCCGTCGCCGCCAATGGCGACCACGGGCGGGCTCAGGTGCCACTCCTCTGCCGAGAATTTTTCCCAGTTGTAGTAGGTGAACTCGGCGTCATGCACGGCCGGGTTATAGCCGCCATTGAGTTCAATCTGCGCCATCCGAACCGCCTTGAAGCCGTCCGCCATCTTCGCCATGTGGCCCTCGAACAGGCCCATCGCCACCGAGGGGGAGTCCTGGAACAGGTGCGAAGTCCAGGGGAAAGGGTACGGATTGAACGGGAAGGTGGAGGCCCACACCGAGGTACAGCCGGTCGAGTTGGCGATGCCCATCACGGCGCGGCCACGCTGGGTCGGACCTTCCACATAGCGCCACTTGAGGTCTTTCAGGCGCGCCAGCAGTTGCGTCACCCACTTCAGCCACTGCGGGTCGATGGGCTGGACGTGGGCATCCCCCTTGAGGCTCTCGGACAGGTTGGCGAGGGTAAGGTCGTGGCCCTGGCTGGCTTCAACGGCGGCCAGCACGGCGCGGGTATCGGACAAGTCCACGGTCTCGGTGAGCTTCATCCGGAGATGCTTTTCCAGTCCGTCGATCAGGCCGTCAAGCTTTTCCACGAAGGCCGCCACACGCGGCTGCATCAGCGCGGTAACGGTGGCAGTGAACAGGTGGATGGCGGTCTTCTCGCCGCAACCCAGGCAGGCGCCGTCGCCGCAGGCCATGCTGTGGTAGTTGTGTTTGTCCAGCAGCAGGGTTTCCAGCGCGCCGATCTTCTCGTCGAGATCGTCGATGCGGCGGTAGTCCTTCGGCGTGCTGGGCAGGTCGAGCCAGAATTTCCAGTCGCGCCGCAGTTGCGCGACGCTGTCCTCGTTCTGGGTGACCATTTTCAGGGCGTCGTCCTCGCAGACCTCCACGCACAACGCGCAGCCCTTGCAAGTGCAGGGGTTGACGGTAATGGAAAAGAGGCCACCGGAACCCTTGTTCTTTTTCTCCTTGTTGGTCCAGTAGGGCTTGGTGGTGGCGAACTGGAATTCACCAATCTGTTGTTCCAGGAGGTGGTATTCCTCTTCCATCGCCGCGTTGCCCTGGTTGGGGTCTTCATGAATGGCGTCCTCGATCGCCTGGCGCATCAGGGCGCGCACGTCGAGGCCGTCCTTCTCCAGCGCCCCGCGCAGCTTCTTCTCGATGACGCGGGAACCCTTGCGCAGGAAGCGGGTGATGCGGCCGCCCATCTCGATATTGCTGATGGCGGTACCCAGCACATCGCCCACCGTGGAAACCAGGCCGGGAATCGCCGAGTCCGGGCACTGGGTGTAGCAGTTGCCGCAGGCGGTGCAGTTTTCCGCGATCCACACCGGGTGTTCAAAACGAATCTGGGTCATGTCGCGATAGACGCCGGTGACCGCGGGGATCAGGGCCATGCCCATGAACGGATCGGCGAGGTTGTCGGAGCCCTTGCCGGAAAGGTAGAAGCTCCCGGTCTGTTCCCAGAAGCGGTGCAGGTCGGCGGACTTGGACAGCTTGCCGGCGTTTTCCGGTTGCCGCTTCAGCATGATGGGCAATGCGGGCAGGGGCTTCGCCCCTGACGGCTGGCGCGCGCCAATCTGCTTCACGGCGGTGGGAATCTCGTGAATCTCCGTGTAACCGCGCTTCACCACGCGCAGGTTGTCATCGACCACGCGCTGGCCCTTCTTGCCGAACTTTTCGTTGAGCTGATTTTCGATGGCGCGGAACAGGGTTTCCTCATCCAGGCCGGCGCGCCGCCGCACATCCGAGGCATGGAAAAAAGCGCCCTGGAAGGCGTTGCCCTGCATTCTGAGTTGCAGATCGGGGTTGGAGGATTCCTCGCGGGCGATGCTGAAGGCATCCAGATAAAACACCTGGATGTCGTTCTCGACGATGGTTTTCTGGACGTGCGGCGGGAAGGTCGCCCACAGCGCCGCGGCATCCGGCAAATTGCTCTGGATGATGAACACGCCCGCTTTCTTGAGGCCGGTTACCGCATTGGTGTGCAGGAACACCTGCGGGTCGGGCGAGAGCACCACATCCACTTCCGAGTATTCGCAGTTGACGCGGATCGGCTCGGGCGCGGCGGACAGGTAATAGGTGGTGGGCTGGCCCTTCTTCTCGGAGCCATACTTCGGGTTGGCCTTGATGTCCCAGCCCAGCAGCTCGAACAAGGTCATCGCCAGATTCTTGCCGGTGGTCACCGCGCCCCAGCCGCCCACCGAGTGCATGCGCACGGCGATGGCGCCCTTCGGCATCAGGTTGGGGTTCTCGGAGCCGTGGAGCGCCAGCTCCCTGATCTTCGGGTAGGCGGCGAGGATTTCCTGTTGATGGATTTCCTGCTTCGGGTTCGCCGCCTGGTCGTGGATGAAGTCGATGGAGAGGTAATAGAACTTTTTGTGCGCACCTTTTTCCGTCATGTTTTCGATGGCGGCGATCAGGGCTTCCGGTTGCAGGTCGCGCGAGCCGAGACCGTAACAGCCGGAATACAGGCGCGGCAGGTCGGTCAACTTGGCGTAAGCCGCGTAGCCTGGGTAGGCGCCGGCGTCTGGAGAGTTCTGGCTGCGCCGAAACTCTGCATCCGCGCCGTTTTCCAGGCACTTGCTCACGGTGGCGCGCACTTCGCGCATCAGCGGCAGATCTTCCGCCATCGGCTGGTCGGTGCGCTCCAGTACGGCCACGCCCTTCTTGCCCTTGAGCACATGGCCCAGCAGGTCGCCGGGGAAGGGACGGAAGCAGGTCAGGTTGACCACGCCCACTTTCACTTTGCGGTTCTCGCGCAGCCAGTCGGCGACGGCGGCCGCCTGCACAGTCATGCTGCCCTGGCCGAGGATGAGGTAGTCGGCGTCGTCGCAGCGATAGGCATCGACGCGGCGGTAGCGGCGGCCAGTCAGCGCGGCGAACTCGGCCATGCACTGATCCATGAGTGCCGGGATGTGCTGAAAGAAATACGGGCGCTGCGCGGCGGTGGCCTGCATGTGCGCGTCCTGGTTGGCGACGCCGCCGGACACCAGCGGGGAATCCACATCCCAGATCGCCGGCACGCGGCGGCGCTTGGGGCCATAGATGATTTCCTGCGCCGGCGTCGGGGTGTCGATGAGGTCGTCCGGGCGGCCCAGGAAATCCACCACCAGCCCCTTTTCCGGCGTCAACACCGGCTCGATCAGGTGGGTGGTGAGGAAGCCGTCCATTCCCATGATCGCCGGAGTCAAGGAGAGTTCGGCGGTCTTGCGCGCGATCATGTTGAGGTCGGCGGCTTCCTGCGCGCTCTTGGCCATCACCTGGATGAAGCCAGTGTCGTCGGCGCAGTGGTAGTCGTCATGGCCGCAATGCACGTTGAGGGTCGCCTTGGTGATCGCGCGGCAGCCCAGGTTGAGCACATAGGGCAGGCGCTTGCCAACGGCGCCATAGAGCGATTCGTGCATGAAGGCCATGCCCTGGGAGGAGGTGAAATTCACCGCGCGCAGGCCGGTCATGGCCATCCCGGCGGTCACCCCGGCGGCGGCATGTTCGGATTCCGGTTCCAGGAAAATCAACGGGCGGCCCGACATATTCACCTGGCCGGCGGCCACCGCCTCGGACCAGTACTCGCCCATGTTGGTGGACGGCGTGATGGGGTAAGCACCGGCGGCATCGGAAGCGACGCGCTCGACCAGGATCACGGCGGTGTTGCCGTCGATGGCATCACGCACGCCGGGGTATTTCACGTTCCTGGGGGTGGTTTTAGAAGACGTGCTCGGCTCCATCAGGTGCATCTGGCCGAGCAGTTGGGTGATGGGGTTTTTGATCATTTCGAAATGCCTCTCAGACAACGTTGGCACTCACCGGGAGCGCTTCCATGCGGATGATCTTCTTGGCCTCGCGTCCTTTCGCCGGCTGCTTGCCATCCAGCCAGACAATGGCCCCGGTGGGGCAACGCTCGATCGCCACGGCAGACACCAAGGGGTTCTTGGCGTAGTCGATCACCGCCAGGTTGTTGTCCAGGCGGATCAGGCCGGGGGCGGCATCCATCACGCACTTGCCGCAGGCGGTACAGGCCACCTCGCATTGCGCTTCGGCGATATCGCCATCCGCTCGGCTCTTGCAGGCCACCCAGAGCTTGTGGCTCAGCGGCTGCAAGGAAAAAAGGTCTTTCGGACACACCGCGACGCAGTCGCCGCAGGCCGTGCACTGGTCGGCATCCACCCGTGGGAGGCCGTATTGATCCATGGCGATGGCGTCGAAATCACATGACACCTCACAATCGCCCAGCCCCAGGCAGCCCCAGGCGCAGGCCTTGCCGCCCCCGGAAACCGTGGCCGCCGCGCGGCAGGTGGACAGCCCTTGGTAACTGGCGCGCATCCTGGCGACATGGCTGCCGCCGGCGCAGGCCAGGCGCGCCACCTGCTTCTCGACTTCACCCATGGCCACGCCCAGAAAACTGGCGATAGTGGCGTTCATGTCCGGAGAGTTCACGGTGCACCTGGCCGGAACCCTCTCACCCGCCACCACCTGTTCCGCGAAGTTGCGGCAGCCCGCCGTGCCGCAAGCGCCGCAATTGGACTTCGGCAACATTTCCTCGACCTCATTGATGCGCGGATCCTCGTAGACATAGAAACGCTTGTTGGCCAAGGACAACAGCCAGGCCAAAGCGCCACCCAGGACCGCCATGAAGACCCCCGCCACCGCCACATCTGCAATCGTCTCCATCACCGCTCCTTTACCTGATATGGATAGTCAGGTATGTCAGGACCATCATGTCCACAAATGTTGCAGTGCACAGTGTATTGATATGGCAAACAGGTCATCGGCCAATAATTTCAATCTTGAACATTGGCAAATTTAATGATGCAATGCACAAAACCCGCGTTTTTACGTAGGTCGGGTTAGCGGCTTTATCGCGTCATCGTCCCCGAAGGGGAACCCGACGACACGCCCACAAGAGTGATCCCATGCCCTCCGATGCCCAGCTTTACTACAAGAACAATCGTCTCAAGCAGTTGCGCGCCTTCCATCAGGTGGTGCGCTGCGGCAGCATCTCGAAGGCGGCGGAAAAGCTGTTTCTGTCGCAGCCTTCCGTGTCGCTACAGATTCAGGCGCTGGAACGGGAACTGGAAGTAGTGCTGTTCGAGCGGCGCGGCCCGCGTCTCAAGCTCACGCCGGAAGGCGAGGTGCTCTATCAGCTTGCGGAACCGCTGGTCGATGGCATCGACAAATTGCAGGAAACTTTCTCCGCCCACTTCGGCAAACTGGAATCAGGCGAACTGAACATCGGCGCGGGCGAATCCACCATCCTCTATACCTTGCCGGAACCGGTGAGCCGTTTCGTGGCGGCGTATCCCAAGGTGCATCTGAAAATGCACAACGTCACCGGGCGCGACGGCCTCAAGATGCTGCGCTCCGACGAGATCGACTTCGCCGTCGGCTCGATGCTGGAAGTGCCGGAAGACATCGAATACCAGCCGGTGGTGAGCTACGACCCGATGCTGATCACGCCCATCGGCCACCCGCTGGCGAGGCAGTCGGCAATGGGCGAGGAAGTCACTCTGGAAGACGTCAGCCACTACGGCCTGATCCTGCCGCCCGCGCATCTGTCCACCTGGCGTATCGTCAAATACGTATTCCAGCAGCACAACCTGACCTTCCAGGTCACCCTGGAAGCCGGCGGCTGGGAAGTCATCAAGAAATATGTGGAACTCGGCATGGGCATTTCCATCGTCACCGACATCTGCCTCACCGGCACGGAAAAACTGGTGAGCATTCCGCTCACCCAATACTTTCCGCAACGCAGCTACGGCCTGGTATTACGCCGTGGCCGCTTCCTGTCGCCGCAAGCGCGGCGCTTCATCGAGATCATGCAAGAGGTCTATCGGGCGTAGGCCAGGCGGCTAGCCTCCCGCCAATCGCATTTCCGCCGCGGCCAGGGTTTCCGGCCCCCCCCGCAGAATAAGGATGTCGCCGGTTTCAAGGTAGGTTTCCGGCGTGAATTCAAAGCCGTGGGCGCCACGGCGACGGAGGTTGACGACGGTCGCTCCAAGGCTTTCCAGATCGAGTTCGGCCAGTGTTTTGCCTTGATCGCCGAGGCGGGCGTCAACCAGGATGGAGCTCAGTCGCTCGCCGCCGGTTTCGTCGTCGAGTTCGTCGGTGAGGCCGCGAAAGTAGCCACGCATGGCGCCGTAGCGCGCCTCGCGGGTCTGGCGGATGCGTTTGAGCACACGTGCGAGTGGGACTCCTGCCATGAGTAAAGTTTGCGAGCCGAGCATGAGCGCGCCTTCCATGACTTCCGGCACCACTTCGGCGGCGCCGGCATCGCGCAGGGCGTCGAGGTCACTGTCGTCGACGGTGCGCACGATCACTGGCGCATCCGGTTTCAGCCGCTGCACGGCGGCGAGCACCTTGTGCGCGGAGGGGGTGTGGGCGAAGCTGACCACCACCGCGCGGGCGCGGTGCACCCCCGCCGCCATCAACACTTCGACGCGCGAGGCATCTCCGAACACCACCCGGTCGCCGGCCTGGGCGGCGGCGCGCACCCGGCGCGGATCGTCGTCGAGGGCGATGAAGGGCACGTTTTCCGATTCCAGCAGGCGCGCCAGGCTCTGCCCGCTGCGGCCGTAGCCACACACGATGACATGCTTCTGGATGCCGAAGGCGCGCGCGGCGATTTCATGCACGCCACGCGCCTGCTCCACCCAGGCGCCGCCTTCCAGGCGCTTGGCCAGAAGGTTGCCGTACAGCACCAGGAGCGGAGCGATCAGCATGGAGAGCACCATCGCGGCGAGCACGGTCTGATGCAACTCGGCGCTGATCAGACCGTTGCCAAGGGTGAGCGTCAGCAGCACAAAACCGAATTCGCCGGCTTGCGCGAGACCCAGGCCAACTCGCAGCAGGACCGGCCAGGCGCGGACATAAAGCCCGGCTAATAAAGCCACCAGCAGCAGCTTGCCGACGACCAGCGCCAGCAGGATGCTGAGCACTTCGCCCCAGTGCCGCGCGACCACGCCGAGGTCGAGCATCAGGCCGATGGAAACGAAGAACAGCCCCATGAGTACATCGCGGAAAGGACGGATGTCGGCTTCCACCTGGTAGCGGTATTCGGTTTCCGCGATCAGCACCCCGGCGAGGAAGGCGCCCAGGGCCAGGGAGAGACCGGCGCGGTCGGTGACATAGGCCAGCCCAAGGGTGACCAGCAATACGTTGAGCATGAACAGTTCGGCGGACTTGTGGCTCGCCACCCACTGAAACCACGGGCGCATCAGGCGTTGCCCGATGACCAGGATGACTACCAGCACCAGGGCGGCTTTCAGGCTGGCGTGGAGCAGCGCGACAGCCAGGCTGGCGCTCTGCGCCAGGGCGGGGATGAAGATGATGAGCGGCGCCACGGCGAGATCCTGGAACAGCAATACGCCAAGAATCAGACGACCGTGTTCGCTGCCCAGTTCGTCGCGCTCGGACAGCAGTTTGCTGACGATGGCGGTGGAAGACATGGCGAGCACGCCGCCCAGGGCCAGACCTTGCTCCCACGGCAAGGCGAACAGCAACCCCAGGGCCATGACGATGAACATGGTGATGATGACTTGCAGGCCACCCAGTCCGAACACCGCCTGGCGCATGGTGTTCAGGCGCGCGAGAGAGAATTCCAGGCCGATCGAGAACATCAGGAACACCACCCCGAACTCGGCCAGGTGGCTGGCCGGCGACGCGTGAGCCAGGCGCGGCAGAAAGGGCGCCATGCCAGCGCCGATCAGCACATACCCGAGCAGCGCCGGAAGCCCAAGGGCTTTCAGCCACGCGACGGCGATAACGCCGCTGGCGAGCAGAATCAGAGTGAGTTCGAGGGTGCTGGGCATGGAGCGGGCTAGGGGTACAAGGCTATACTCGCGGCCCATTATGACATCCCCCACCGCCAGCCCTTCCGACCTCCTCCAGCTTGCCCGCCGCACGCTGGAAATCGAGGCCACCGCCGTCAGCCACTTGCAGGATCGCCTGGATCAATCCTTCCTCGACGCGGTCACCCTGATCCTGCAATGCCAGGGTCGCGTGGTGGTGTCGGGCATGGGCAAATCCGGCCATATCGGCGGCAAGATCGCCGCCACGCTGGCCAGCACCGGCACCCCCGCCTTCTTCATGCACCCGGCCGAAGCCAGCCACGGCGACCTCGGCATGATCACCGGGCAAGATGTGGTCATCGTTTTGTCCAACTCCGGAGAGAGCGCGGAAATCGCCGCCATCGTGCCGCTGATCAAGCGACGCGGGGCCCGCTTGATCAGCATGACCGGCAATCCCGATTCCACCCTGGCGCGCGAGGCGGATATCCATCTCGACGCCAGCGTCGCGCAGGAAGCCTGCCCGCATAACCTGGCGCCCACCGCCAGTACCACGGCGGCGCTGGCGATGGGCGACGCGCTGGCGGTGGCGGTGCTGTTCGCGCGCGGTTTCACGGCGGAGGATTTCGCCCGCACCCACCCGGGCGGCGCCCTCGGCCGGCGCTTGCTGGTGCATGTGCGCGACCTCATGCACAAGGATGCCGACCTGCCGGTGGTGAAGGCGAACGCCAGTCTGAAGGAAGCCCTGCTGGAAATGACCCGCAAGAGCCTGGGCATGACGGCCGTCACCGATGACGCTGGCCGTTTGCTCGGCATCTTTACCGACGGCGACCTGCGCCGCCTGCTGGACAACGATGTGGATGTGCGCGGCGTGGTGATCACCGAGGTCATGAAACGCGACCCGCGCACCATTACTGAAGATGCGCTGGCGGTGGAGGCGGTGCAAATGATGGAAACATTCAAGATCAACGGCCTTTTTGCCGTCAACGCGGCAGGACAACTTAGTGGCGCGCTCAACATGCATGACCTTCTCCGCGCGGGCGTGGTATGAGCCAGCAAGACATTGAAGAACGGGGAATTCAGGAACGAGCCCGTGCCGTGCGCATGATCGCCTTCGACGTGGACGGGGTACTCACCGACGGCAGCCTGATCTACGGCGACGACGGCCAGGAATACAAAGCGTTCAACTCGCGCGACGGCCACGGCATCAAGATGCTGCGAGCCAGCGGCGTCGAGACCGCCATCATCACCGGGCGCAGCTCTCAGGTGGTGCTGTTGCGAGCACGCAATCTGGGCATCGCGCATCTCTTCCAGGGTGCCGACGACAAGCTGGGCGCCTTTGAAAAACTGCTCGCCAGCATGAATCTTGCCCCCGAACAGATCGCCTACATGGGTGACGATCTGGTGGATCTGCCGGTATTGCGCCGTTGCGGCCTGGCCATCAGCGTGCCTGACGCGCCAGACGCGGTGAAGGCACGCTGCCATTACGTCACCCGTACCGGCGCCGGACACGGCGCCGCGCGCGAAGCCTGCGAACTGATCCTGCGCGCCCAGGGCACCTGGGCCGCGCAACTGGCGCTCTACGATCGATGACCAGCGGCCATCATGTGAACTGGCTGCCGCTCGCATTGGCGGCCTTGGTCGCGTTGCTGAGCCTTTGGTTGAATCAGTTGGCCGAACGCCCGCAAGCGCAGGACAACGCCGGCTTCGCCCATGATCCCGACTATCGCGTCGAGCATTTCAACGCACAGACCTTCGACATCGCGGGAAGGCCACGGTACCGCCTCACCGCCGAGCGCATGATTCACTACATGGACGACGACACCAGCGAACTGGTTCAGCCGCAATTTCATCTGACCACCGCCGGGCAGGCGCCGATCGCCATCAGCGCCCGCCGCGGCCTGATTTTCGGCGACCGCGACAGCGTGCACTTTCTCGGCAATGTCCAGGCCAATCGTGGCGCCATGCCGGGGCAGGCCGCTTTCAGCCTGACTGGCGAACACCTGCGCGTGGTGCCCGATGCGGGCATCCTGAATAGCGACAAACCGGTCACTCTACGTTTGGGAAAGTCGGTCATCCACGCGGGTGGCCTATACGCGGATGAGCACAATAAGCGGCTGGAACTCACCGGCGGCGTTCGAGGCCTTTATGAAAAAACACGCTGAAACCCTTTTTCTCTTCCTGCTGCTCGCCACCAGCCTGCCCACTTGGGCGGAGAAGGCCGACAAGGACAAGCCGGTCAACCTGGAGTCGGACAACGCGCGCGTCGACGACGCCCAGAAACTCGCGATTTATGAAGGCCATGTGGTGCTCACCCAGGGCACGCTGCTGATCACCGCCGACCGCATCGACGTACGCCAGGACGAGCGGGGTTTCTCCAGCGGCACAGCGACGGGAAAGCCGGTGTATTTCCGCCAGAAGATGGATGGCAAAGAGGACTATGCCGAAGGCTGGGCCAGCCATCTGGAGTATGACGGACACGCCGAGAAACTGAAACTGACCGGCCAGGCACGCCTGAAACGGGGCGAGGATGATCTGCGCGGCAACCTCATCACCTACGATGGCAAGACCGAGTTTTTCCAGGCCCAGGGCAGCATCAGCGGCAGCCCGGGACGGGTGCACGCGGTGATTCGCCCAAGGAACGGCAACCCGGCGGCGGCCGCTAAACCATGAGCCAGCCGGTGTCAAAATCGGTGCTCAAAGCGGAAAACCTCACCAAGCGCTACAAATCGCGCCGGGTGGTGAACGATGTTTCGATCCAGGTGGAGAGCGGCGAGGTGGTCGGGCTGCTCGGCCCCAACGGGGCCGGCAAGACCACCTGCTTTTACCTGTTGGTGGGATTGATCAGCGCGGATAGCGGCCGCATCAGCCTGGATGCGGCCGATCTCACCCGTCTTCCGGTCTATCGCCGCGCCCGCCTGGGGCTTTCCTATCTACCGCAGGAGCCCTCCATCTTCCGCCGCATGAGCGTGGCCGATAACATCGCCGCCATGCTGGAACTCAAGGGCTATGACGACGCCGAGGCTGATACCCGTATGGAAAGCCTGCTCGAAGACCTCCACCTGACCCGGCTGCGCGATGCCAACGCCGCCAGCCTGTCCGGCGGCGAGCGGCGGCGCCTGGAAATCGCGCGCGCATTGGCCACCTCGCCGCGCTTCATTCTGCTGGACGAACCGTTCGCCGGCATCGACCCGATTTCGGTGATGGACATCCAGAAAATCGTGCGTTTTCTCACCAATCGCGACATCGGGGTATTGATCACCGACCACAACGTGCGCGAGACGCTGGGCATCTGCGACCGCGCCTACATTCTCAATCAGGGCGAGGTTCTGGCGGCCGGAGTGCCCGATGAAATCATTTACAATGAAAGCGTTCGCCAAGTTTACCTGGGAGAGCACTTCCGGCTCTGACCCCTCCCTTCTCGATCCATCCCCACAGCCACCTCAATGCCGCTTCACGCATGAAGCAGAGCCTCCAGCTCAAGCTGCATCAGCAGCTTACCCTGACCCCCCAACTCCAGCAGTCGATCCGACTGTTGCAGCTCTCGACCTTGGAACTGGGCCAGGAAATCTCGCAGATGTTGCAGGACAACCCCCTGCTGGAACGCCTGGACGGCGAAGACAGCTTTGACGGCCCCTCAGGCGATACCCCCGCCGATGAAACGGCGCGCCAGGAACGCGACGATGTCTACGAAGAAATGGCCTGGGGTGACCGCGCGGTAGGGCCGGCCCCGGATGAGGACGAGGACGAACATGGCTTCCAGCAAGCCGAATCCACCAACCTGCGCCAGCATCTGGCTGAACAACTCGGCCTGACCGCGCTCACCCACCGCGACAGCCAGTTGGTCGCCTTCCTGATCGAAGCGCTCGGCGACGACGGCTACCTCACCGCCTCACTGGAAGAACTCGCCGAGCTATTGCCGGCGGAACTGGAAGTGGACCCGGTCGAGCTGCATACCGCGCTCGGCCTGCTGCAAAGCTTCGATCCCGTCGGCGTCGGCGCGCGTGATCTGGGTGAGTGCCTATGGCTGCAACTGAACACCTTTCCGAAAAACACGCCCCACCTCGAAGCCGCGAAAACCCTGGTGCGCGAACATCTCACCCTGCTGGCCGACCGCGAATACGGCAAGCTGAAGAAGCTGCTCGAGCTCGACGACCACGACTTCATGCAGTTGCGCCAGCTCATCACTTCGCTGGAGCCGCGCCCGGGCGCCGTTTATACCCAGACGGATACACGCTATGTGGTGCCAGATGTGTTCGTGAAAAAAGTGAAGGGATTGTGGGTGGTCAACCTCAACCCGAGCGCCATGCCCAAGCTGCGCATCAATGAAATGTATGCCGGCATACTGCGCAACAACCGCGAGGGCGGCGCCTCACTGTCCACCCAGTTGCAGGAAGCTCGCTGGCTGATCAAGAACGTGCAGCAGCGGTTCGAAACCATCCTGAAAGTCTCGCAGGCCATCGTCGACCGCCAGCGCATGTTCTTCGAACACGGCGCGGTGGCCATGCGCCCACTCACCCTCAAGGAAATTGCCGATACTGTGGAACTGCATGAATCCACCATCTCGCGCGTGACCACCCAGAAGTTCATGATGACCCCGCGCGGGCTCTTCGAATTCAAGTATTTCTTTGGCAGCTCGCTGGCCACCGAGGAAGGCGGCGCCGCCTCCAGCACCGCCATGCGCGCGCTGCTCAAACAGTTCATCGACGCAGAGAATCGCGCCAATCCACTCTCGGACAGCGCCCTGTCCGAGCTGCTGGGCAAACAGGGCTTCGTTGTCGCCCGGCGTACCGTCGCCAAATATCGGGAGTTGCTTAACATTCCTCCCGCCAACCAGCGCAAGTCGATGTGACCTGCGCAAAATCACCCACAAACCAGAAAAGGAGCAGTCAATGAACCTCACCATCACCGGCCATCGCCTGGATGTGACCCCCGCCATTCGGGGTTATGTGGAAGACAAGATGGGCCGCGTCACCCGGCATTTCGACCAGGTGATCGACGTTTCCGTCATTCTTTCGGTGGATAAACTCCAGCACAAAGCGGAAGCCAACGTGCATGTGCCCGGCCGCGACATCTATGTGGAATCCATCGACGCCGACATGTATGCCGCCCTCGACGCGCTAACCGACAAGCTCGATCGTCAAATCGTCAAGCACAAGGAAAAAGCCGGCAACGTGCATCGCGAGTCCGGTGGCGTCAAAGGCCAGAGTAGCGAAGCCGAAGCCGAATAAACCTCCGACGGAATGCAAAATGGGAACCTCGCCGCAGGTCGGATTGCGGCTTTATCGCACCCTGGGCCCTCCAGGTTTCCGGTGGCCTTCGGCAACCTGGCCTAAGCCAGCCGCGATGTTCCGAGCGCCTATCGCAGTAACCGTTTTCATCCGTCGGCGCCTTTTCAAGGCCTAGAAATGAACTTGATAACCCCCCTGCTCACGCTCGCCAATGTTCAGGCCGAGTGCGAAACGACCAGCAAAAAGCGCCTGTTCGAACAAGCCGCCCAGCTTGTTCAGGCCAGCCAGGGCGTTACCGCCAGCGAGGTATTCGAATGCCTGTTCGCGCGCGAGAAACTCGGCTCCACGGCGCTCGGCTACGGCATCGCCATTCCTCATGGCCGCATCAAGCACCTGAAAGAAGCTGCCTGTGCTTTTCTCCGTCTGAAAACCTCCATCGATTTCGATGCGCCCGATGGCCAACCGGTCGATCTGGTGTTCGTGTTGCTCGCCCCCGCCGCCGCCGCCGATGTGCATTTGCAGATCCTTGGCGAGCTGGCCGCCATGTTCTCGGACGAAACTTTCCGCGCCCGTCTGCGTGCCGCCCCCGACGCCACCACCCTGCATCGCCTGATTACCGAATGGACACCCTGAACGAACCCATCACCCCGCACCCCATCACGGTCGCGGAGCTATTTCGCCAGGCCGGGGAGCGCTTGCAACTGTCCTGGGTCGCCGGCCGCAGTGGCGGCGCCAAGGTTCTCGACTCGGACACCATCCAGAAACCCACGCTGGCCCTGATGGGGCATCTGAATTACTTCCATCCCAACCGCGTTCAGGTCATGGGTTGTGCCGAAATGGACTACCTGCGCGGCCTCTCGCCCTCGGACCTGGCGCTCTCCATCACCAACCTGTTCTCCACTGAGCTGGCCGCCCTGGTGGTCGCCAATGGCGAGTCGGTGCCAAATGGCATGATCGCCGCCGCCGAGCGCAGCGCCACCCCTTTGTTCACCTCGACCGAGCAAAGCCCGGCCCTGATGCGTCTGTTGTCGCACATCATGGCCCAAGCGTTGGCGCCCTCCACGATCATGCATGGCGTGTTTCTGGAAGTCTCCGGGGTCGGCGTATTGATCACCGGCGACCCCGCCGTGGGCAAGAGCGAACTGGCGCTGGAATTGATCTCGCGCGGCCACCGCCTGGTGGCGGACGATGTCCTGGAAGTATTCGCCGTCTCGCCCGATACCCTGGAAGGCCGCTGCCCCGTGCTGTTGCAGGACTTCATGGAAGTCCGCGGCCTGGGCGTGCTCAACATCCGCCGCCTGTTTGGCGAAACCGCCGTCAAACACAAGAAAAACCTCAAACTCATCATTCATCTGAGTCCGGCCGACACCGGGAAAAACCCGTGGCAGGAAATCGACCGTCTCAACATGGCCGCCGGCAGCCGCGTCATCCTCGGCATCGAAGTCGCGGAAGTGCGAATCCCGGTCGCCGTCGGCCGCAACCTGGCGGTTCTGGTCGAAGTCGCGGTGCGCAACCACACCCTGAAAATGCGCGGCATCCAATCTTCGGAAGAGTTCGCTGATCGCCAGCGCATCGCCATCGCGGCGTCAGAGTAGAGAGCCGGATTGGCGCGGTAATCAGCCACAAAAAATGTAGCGCCCGATAGACCACTCAGAACAGCGCTGCCG
>Ga0210033_1000440_pt1 | contig 39266 bp, 29 predicted proteins | sample CryGeymeta201501_FD_185465 | JGI IMG/M metagenome (GOLD analysis project Ga0210033, IMG submission 185465) | Groundwater microbial communities from Crystal Geyser aquifers in Utah, USA - Crystal Geyser metaG 2015-01 (SPAdes) (version 2) | ecosystem: Environmental > Aquatic > Deep subsurface >... | reverse complement strand
CAAAGCTGCAATTTCGCTTCGCATCGAACAAGACGTTCTTGAGTGGTTCAAGGCGCAAGGTGCTGGCTATCAAACTCGGATCAATGCTGTCCTTCGTGCATTCCGAGACGCATCGGTGTAACAATTCGTTCAAGCCGAGACCGCTTCGTGGCTTCACCTTTGCGCTTGCGCTACGCTAGCGCAAAGCTTTCGCCACTGCGCGGCGCGGCTTAATTCAGGTGTTAGCGCGCTGGTGCGAAGAGCCAATCACCAGGGGTGCGGCAGGTTCGCCACTGGCCTTGCCACGCAGTTGCCAACACGGCAACTTCCAACCGTTTCGCACGTCGGCGTTCAGCGCTACGCTTCGCCCTCACCGTCGCCGCGTCACTCGCCCATCATGCAAAACCCTCCAGCTTCGCTGCTCGCTCTAACCATGCGCTCAAGCCGACCGCCGCGGGAACGAAGCGCAGGACACCCAGTTTTCTGCCGCAAGAGTGGGTGTCCGAGATTGCCGCGAACACGGGTGTCTGCAAGCGTTCGGCCAGATCCAGCGCTGCGGCGGCGAACTCGAAGCACTCGTGCGGATCTTCGGGAAACAACAGCACATGCTTGGTGTCGCCATGCGAGGCGTAAGCGCAGCACAACAGATCGGCCTGTAGAGGGAAGCGCAGGACAGGGAAGCGCAGGACTGGGAAGCGCAGGACGGAAGCGCAGGACACCCAGTTTTCCACCGCAAGAGTGGGGGACGGAAGCGCAGGACACCCAGTTTTCCACCGCAAGAGTGGGTGTCCGAGATTGGCGTCCGAGATTGGCGGCAAGAGTGGGTGTCCGAGATTGGCGGACGTGATCAATCCTTGGGAGGACGCGTAGGCCAGGGCACCCCATCGACAGCAGCCCATGAAGGCCGCGAAACGAACTGCTGAAATCGGCGCCGCAGTGCCAAGGGCGATACCGATCAACCAGTGGCTAACGATTGGATGGATCAGTGCGGTGGACAAGTGCCAACATGCTGCGGGTCATGCCTTTCATCGAATGGAGTACGACCGTGAACACGCACCGCTGTTTTGCCGACGGGCCGACAACAACGCAAGGCCGGATATGAGCGACGGACGCAAGGACATCAGCCTGCTGGCGACCTTGTTCGCAGGGGTGTCCGCACGCCCATGAACGCGGTAGAAATCGAACAGGCGATCACCGACCTTGCGGAGCAGCCCTTTGACTCTGCAGCGTTTCCCTATGCCTTCCTCGAAGCCTTCGGCAACAAGCCGACGACGATCAAGCGCCTGCGCGCGGGGGCATCGAACAAGTCCGATCTTGGCGGTGTGCTCCAGACCAGCAACATCCACCTCCTGACCTGCGACGCGGGGCGGGTGGCGCAAACGTTGGCCGCGCTCAAGGCCAGCCCGGCGAATGCCAAGGCCAAGGCGAAGTTCATCCTCGCCACCGACGGGGTGGACTTCGAGGCCGAAGACCTGGCGAGCGGCGAGACCGTCGCCTGTGCCTTCACGGATTTTCCCGATCATTTCGGCTTCTTCCTGCCGCTGGCCGGCATCAGCACGGTCCGCCAGATCAGCGAAAACGCCTTCGACATCCGCGCCACCAGCCGCCTGAATCGGCTGTACGTCGAACTGTTGAAGGACAACCCGGAATGGGGCAGGGCGGAGCGCCGCCACGACATGAACCACTTCATGGCGCGGCTGATCTTCTGCTTTTTCGCCGAAGACACCCATATCTTCAGCGGCAAGTTCACCGAAACCATCGCGCAGATGAGCGCCAGGGATTCGTCCAACACGCACGAGGTGATCAGTACGCTGTTCCTTGCCATGAACACCCGGCGCGGGGCCCGCGCCGCCGCCCGGATTCCGCGCTGGGCCGAAGATTTCCCCTACGTCAACGGCGGCCTGTTCTCCGGCAGCATGGACGTGCCGCGTTTCAGCAAGATCGCCCGCTCCTATCTGCTGCACGTCGGCGGCCTGGACTGGACCCGGATCAACCCCGATATCTTCGGCTCAATGATCCAGGCCGTCGCCGAGGACGAGGAGCGCGGCGAGCTGGGCATGCACTACACCAGCGTCCCCAACATCCTGAAGGTGCTGAATCCACTGTTCCTCGACGACCTGCGGGCCAAGCTGGAGGAGGCGGGCGACAACCCGCGCATGTTGCTCAACCTGCGCAAGCGCATGGCCAGGATCAGGGTCTTCGACCCGGCCTGCGGCTCGGGCAATTTCCTGGTCATCGCCTACAAGGAAATGCGCGCCATCGAGGCCGAGACAAATAAGCGGCGTGGTGAGCCGGAGCGCGCGTCGGAGATCCCGCTCACCAACTTTCGAGGGATCGAACTGCGCGACTTCCCGGCCGAGATCGCCCGCCTGGCGCTGGTCATCGCCGAGTATCAGGGCGACGTGTTGTACCGCGGCGATACGCTGGCCCTGGCCGAGTTTCTGCCCCTGCGTAACGAGAACTGGATCACCTGCGGAAATGCGCTGCGGCTGGACTGGTTGAGTGTTTGTCCGCCGACCGGCACCGGCGTAAAGGTGCAGGCGGATGACTTGTTCGGCTCGCCGCTCGATCAGGCCGAGATCGACTTCGAGAACGAAGGGGGCGAGACGTACATCTGTGGAAATCCGCCCTATCTAGGATCCAAGTGGCAGACTGGGGAGCAAAAGAGCGAACTGCAGGCAATTTTCGGTGCTCGCACGAAAAGCTGGAAATCGCTCGACTACGTCGCGGGCTGGTTTATGAAGGCTTCTGATTATGGAACACAGACCAATTCTGCAGCGGCTTTCGTTTCCACGAACTCAATTTGCCAAGGTGTTCAGGTTCCAATTCTTTGGCCCCTTATATTTGATGCGGGCCAGAAGATTTTCTTCGCACATACTTCGTTTAAATGGGCCAACCTCGCTAGTCACAACGCGGGCGTAACTGTCGCCATTGTTGGAATATCTAATCGTCACCAAGGCGCCAGAGCTCTATTCTCAATAGGGGATGATGGATCAACGATCGCCAAGGAAACCGACAACATTAACGCTTACCTGGTTGCGGCGCGGGATATTGATATTCAGCCGTCAAAAAGGTCTATTTCGAATTGTGCCTATATGGATCTGGGCAATATGCCCAAAGACGGCGGCAATCTTCTTCTTACATTTGATGAGGCGGAATCTATACTCGCTGCGGATCCGTCAATCGACCGATTTGTTTACGACTTTGTTGGCTCACAGGAGTTTGTAAGAGGAATCGTTCGGCGCTGTTTATGGATTGAGGATGGTGAGGCTAACGAGGCTCGTGAATCGCACGCCATCGCAACTCGCTTGGAGGGTGTCCGCAAAATGCGGCTCGAAAGCGATGCCGAATCCACTCGAGATTTTGCGGATCGGCCGCATCGATTCAAGCAAATTCAGGGTCGAGGCATCCACTCCTCGATTGTCATCCCCAAGGTGACTTCAGAGACGCGCCCGTATCTCCCGGTAGGAATTCTCTCGGCGCACTCTATCGTGTCGGATAACGCCTTCGCTCTCTACGACGCCCCTCTCTGGAATATGGCGCTCATCGCCAGCCGCCTGCACCTGATCTGGATTGCCACCGTCTGTGGAAAGCTGAAAACAGACTTCCGGTACTCCAACACCCTCGGCTGGAACACGTTCCCGGTGCCGACACTGACCGAGAAGAACAAGGCCGACCTCACCCGCTGCGCCGAGGACATCCTGCTGGCAAGGGAGCGCCACTACCCCGCGACCATCGCGGACCTATACGCCCCCGAGGACATGCCGGCTGACCTGCGCGCCGCGCATGAGCGCAACGACGAAGTGCTGGAGCGGATCACCATCGGTCGGCGCTTCAAGAACGACACCGAACGGCTGGAAAAGCTGTTCGAGCTCTACACCAGGATGACCGCTTCGGCTGCACCGGCCAAGGGCAAGAAGCGCAAGGCGGGAGCCAAGGCATGAGCGACCAACCCGTCAAGCTGACACCAGCGCCCGAAGGCTACGCCGACTGGCTGGCCGACCTGAAGACGCGCATCCACACCGCCCAGCAACGCGCCGTGCTGGCGGTGAACCGGGAACTGGTGCTGCTCTACTGGCAGATTGGCCGCGACATCTTGACGCGGCAGGCGGAACAGGGCTGGGGCGCGAAGGTGATCGAGCGGCTGGCGCAGGACTTGCGCGCCGCCTTCCCCGACATGAAAGGGTTTTCCCGCGCCAACCTGATGTACATGCGGGCGTTCGCGGCGGCCTGGCCCGACGAGCAAATTGTCCAACAGGCTGTTGGACAATTGCCCTGGGGCCACAACCTCGTGCTGCTGTCGCAGTTGAAAGACCCGGCACAGCGGCTGGCCTACGCCGAAAGCGCCATTGCCCACGGCTGGTCGCGCAACGTGCTGAACATCCACATCGAAACCCGTTTGCTGGAACGTAGTGGTAAAGCCGCCACCAACTTCGAGCTGACCTTGCCCAAGCCGCAGTCCGATCTGGCGCGTGAATCGCTGAAAGACCCGTATCGCTTCGACTTTATGGGCTTGAGCCGCGAGGCAGGCGAACGGGCCATCGAAAAGGCCCTGGTCAAGCACGTCACCGAATTCCTGCTGGAACTGGGCGCGGGTTTCGACTTCGTCGGGCGGCAGGTGTTGCTGGATGTGGGTGGCGACGAGTTCTTCATCGACCTGCTGTTCTATCACCTCAAGCTGCGCTGCTATGTGGTGATCGAGCTCAAGGGCGGCAAGTTCAAGCCCGAGCATCTGGGCCAATTGAGCTTTTACCTGACGGCCGTGGATGCGCAGGTCAAACACCCGCAGGACAAGCCGACCATCGGCCTGCTGCTGTGCAAGAGCAAGAACAAGGTGGTGGCCGAATACGCGCTGCGCCAGAACACGCAACCGCTGGGCGTGGCGGAATACAAGCTTGTTGAATCCCTGCCGCCGGAACTGGCGACAGATTTGCCGAGCATCGAACAGATTGAACAGGAATTGATGGGAAATGATGCAGGTACAGCCAATGCGGACGATGAGTCATGATCGATAGCGATACCCGGCGGCGCGCCATCCCCTCCGTCTCCGTCACCTACGCCCGCAACGGCACATCGACCAAGGCCAATGCGCTGGGGATGCGACCGATGCAGGAACGCGCCTACGAGAAGCGCGGCGAGCAATACCTGCTTATCAAGTCGCCACCCGCGTCGGGCAAGAGCCGTGCGCTGATGTTTGTGGCACTCGACAAGCTCAAGAACCAGGGCATCAAGCAAGCCATCATCGTCGTGCCGGAGAAGGCGATCGGCGCCAGCTTCAACGACGAGCCGCTGTCGAAGTACGGCTTCTGGGCTGACTGGCACGTCGAGCCGAAGTGGAACCTGTGCAACGCGCCGGGCGACGACAACGGCGGCAAGGTCAAGTCGCTGGGCGCGTTCCTCGAAGGCGATGACCAGGTGCTGGTCTGCACCCACGCGACCTTCCGCTTCGCGGTCGAAGCCTACGGCGTTGCGGCGTTCGACGACCGCCTGATCGTGGTCGATGAGTTCCACCACGTTTCGGCCAACCCGGACAACAGGCTCGGCCTGCACCTCGGGCAGTTCTTCGCGCGTGGCAAGACGCACATCGTCGCCATGACCGGCTCGTATTTCCGCGGCGATGCCGAGGCCGTGCTGGCCCCGCAGGACGAGTCGAAGTTCGATACCGTCACCTACACCTATTACGAGCAACTGAACGGTTACGAGTACCTGAAGCAACTCGACATCGGCTACTTCTTCTACGGCGGGCCTTACGTTGATGACCTCCTCAAGGTTCTCGACCCCGCCGAGAAGACCATCATCCATATCCCCAACGTCAATTCGCGTGAAAGCACGAAGGACAAGATGCGCGAGGTGGAGCACATCATCGAGGCACTGGGCGAGTGGCAGGGCATTGATGCAGCCACCGGCTTCCAGCTCGTCAAGCGGCCCGACGGCAAGGTTCTTCGCATCGCTGATCTGGTCGATGACGATGCCGCCAAGCGCGACCGGGTGTCCGCTGCGCTCAGAGACCCGGCGCAGAAGAACAATCGCGACCATGTGGACATCATCATCGCGCTGGGCATGGCCAAGGAAGGCTTCGACTGGATCTGGTGCGAACACGCGCTGACCGTGGGCTACCGCGCCAGCCTGACCGAGATCGTGCAGATCATTGGCCGTGCCACCCGCGACGCGCCGGGCAAGACCCGTGCGCGGTTCACCAACCTGATCGCCGAGCCGGATGCGGCCGAGGACGCTGTCACCGAAGCCGTCAACGATACCTTGAAGGCCATCGCGGCCAGCCTGTTGATGGAGCAGGTGCTGGCGCCGCGCTTCGAGTTCAAGCCCAAGCACCCCGACAACGGGCCTACGCCTGGCTTCGACTACGGCGCGGGTGGCTACGACCCGAGCCGCTGCAATGTCGGTGTCAATGAGCAGACCGGGGCGTATGAGATCGAGATCAAGGGCATCGCCGAGCCCAAGAGCAAGGAGGCGGCGCGAATCTGTCAGGAAGACCTGAACGAAGTCATCGCGGCCTTCGTGCAGGACAAGCCCAGCATCGAACGCGGCCTGTTCGATGAGGAACTGGTGCCCGAGGAGCTGACCCAGGTTCGCATGGGCAAGATCATCAAAGACAAGTATCCCGAGCTTGATGCCGAAGATCAGGAGGCCGTGCGCCAGCACGCCATCGCTGCGCTGAACCTCACGCAACAGGGCAAGCGGCTGGTCTTCGAAGGCCAAGGCGCAGAACAGCGCGACGGATCGCCCAACACTGCCCTGATCGTCGGCGTGCGCCGCTTCGCGATGGACGTGCGCGATCTGGACATCGACCTGATCGATCGCATCAACCCGTTCGGCGAAGCCTACGCCATCCTCGCCAAGGCCATGAGCGAGGAGAGCTTGAAGCAGGTTGCGGCGGCGATCTCGGCCAAGCGCACCAGCTTGACGCCGGACGAAGCGAAGGAGATAGCCGTTCGCGCCGTTCAGTTCAAGAAGGAACGCGGCCGCATTCCGGCGCTCGACTCGCAGGATGCCTGGGAGCGTCGCATGGCCGAAGGCGCAACCGCGTTCATGCGCTTCAAGGCGGAGGGGCGCTATGAGTGACCCCGATCTTGACGCACTCGCTGCGGAGCTTGCCGAGTTCGCACCGCCCGAGAAGAAAGGCGGACGGCCGGCCAGTGAGGAGCGCGTTATCGCGGGCTTCGAGGAAGTCCAACGCTTCACCGAGCAGCACGGGCGTGCGCCGCAGCACGGCGAGGACCGCGACATATTCGAGCGCCTTTACGCCGTGCGCCTGGACCGCTTGCGCGCGCTCCCGGTCTGGCGCTTGCTGCTGGAGCCGCTGGACCATCAGGGCTTGCTTGCCGCTGCGCCAGCCGCTGCTGCTTCGGCGGATGAAACCATCGACATCGACGATTTGGCCGCCGAGCTGGCAGGCGTGGCCGACGCGGACGACATCACGGTTCTGCGCCATGTCCGCACCAGTGCCGACAAGCGCGACGCCGAGGAGATCGCAGATCGCAAGCCGTGCGAAGACTTCGAGGCGTTCAAGCCACTGTTCGAGCGCGTAGCGACCGAAGTCAAGACCGGCTTGCGCCAGTCACAGCCGATAGCGGCGGGCCGCCGCGCGATTGAGGCCGGGGACTTTTTCGTTCTCGATGGCATCACGCTCTACGTCGCCGAGGTCGGCGAGCCACTGAAAACCACCGCCGGGGAAGTGGACCGCCGCCTGCGCCTCATCTTCGCCAACGGCACCGAGAGCAATCTGCTGCTGCGCTCGCTCCAGCGCGCTTTCTACAACGACCCCGCCGCGCGGCGGCTGGCCTCGCCCAAGAGCGGGCAACTCTCCTTCGGCGGCGAGCTTGAGGCTGATGATGTCGAAAGTGGCACGATCTACGTCCTGCGCTCCCTGTCCGATCATCCCTACGTCGTGCAGCACCGCGACATCATCCACAAGGTGGGAGTGACCGGCGGCAGGGTGGAGACGCGCATCGCCAACGCCGAACACGACGCCACCTACCTGCTGGCGAAGGTCGAAGTGGTGGCGACCTACAAGCTCGCGGGCATCAACCGCACCCGGATGGAGAACCTGTTCCACCGGCTGTTCGCGTCCGCGCGGTTGAACATCACCATCAACGACCGCTTTGGTCACCCGGTGCAGCCCGAGGAATGGTTTCTGGTTCCGCTGTTCGTGATCGACGAGGCCGTCGCGCGCATCAAGGATGGCAGCATCACCGGCTACCTCTACGATCCGAATGCCGCGAAGCTGGTGAAGGCATAGGAAAGCCGAACAGCATCAGGTTGACGCACGGCGATCCCTATGACTCGATGTGAACGCTTGAGTGCTTGAGTGCTTCAGCCCATTCGCGTGTGGATACCGCTCCGGCACTGGCATCGTCAACGACGAGCCTTGCGCTGACACCGAGGTTGTGAAGTGTCTGAAGCTGACCGCTGAGAGCGAGTCTGTGGCCAGCAAAGTAAAGCCCAGCGAGGTCAGAGCGGCTCGGTCGCTCACCGTGGAGTGCGACTTGTCGATTGCTGTTATAGCAATTATTTTGGCTATAACCTGAATAAAAGCATAGAATAATTACACTATGGCTAAGACGATTGCCCTACTACTGCCATCGACCACTGAACTTCTGCAACGGTTCGGCGAACGTTTGCGTCTGGCGCGGCATCGCCGGCGCCTCACCGCGAAGCAGGTAGCGGAGCGCGCGGGGATGGCGCCGATGACCTTGCGCAACCTGGAGCGGGGCGGGGCGGGTGTAACGATGGGGGCCTACCTGGCCGTCATGCAGGTGCTTGGCATCGAGAAAGACCTGGACTTGCTGGGTGCCGCCGATACGCTGGGCCGAGAACTGCAGGACGCTCGCCTGACGGCCCACGGCAACGTATTGGTGCGCGCACAGTTGTCGGCAACGGGAAAGCCGCTGCCCGGCAGGCGCACATCTGCGGAGATTGATTTGACCGCGAGGCAGCCCGATCCGGCCACAGCTACCAAGCCCAAGCCGCAGTCGCGCGAGCACAGCGGAGGATGGGTTGAGAAGTACGGCTTCATCAGTGGCCAAAGCCTGGTTGATCTGATCGACGCCGAAATCACCACGCATAAAAAAGGACGTTGAGCCGTGACCATCGCGGTGTACGCCGATTGGGCCGAGTTGCCGCATCCTTTGCGCCTTGGCTGGCTCCATGCATTGCGAGGCGCGGGGCGGGAAGTGTTCGAATTCGAGTTCGATGTTGCAGCATTGGCACATCCTGGACTGACCGGCCTGCCACTCGATCCGCGGCTCGGGCGATACCCGGGCCGCCAGCACCCACCGCAGGGGTACGAGACCTTCGGTGTGTTTGCCGATGCCAGTCCGGATCATTGGGGCCGCTTGCTGATGCAGCGGCGCCTGGAACGCGAGCAACGTGCGGGACACGCGCCCAAGCAAGCACGGCTGTTCGAGTCCGACTACCTGTTGGGTGTGCATGACGCATTTCGAGCGGGCGCGCTTCGATTCCGGCTCAATGACACGGGTGCTTTTCTGGATAACCGTCACGATGTCGCGGCGCCGCCGTTTGTGCAATTGCGCGAACTGGAATCCGCCAGCCTGGCGCTGGAACGCGATGAAGACAACACCGCCAAAGCCGGCGACGATTGGCTGCGCCTGTTGATTGCCCCTGGCGGTTCGTTGGGTGGCGCCCGGCCCAAGGCTAGCGTCGTCGATCCGGACGGGCATTTGTGGATCGCCAAGTTTCCCAGCGTGCGCGACGAGTACGACGTCGGTGGCTGGGAACTGGTCGTCCAAACCTTGGCGCGGGGTTGCGGGTTGCGGGTGCCAGAAAGTCTGGCACGCCGCTTCGCGAATCCGCACCACAGCTTTTTGGTGAAGCGTTTTGATCGGACCGAAACCGGGCGACGCATCCACTTCGCCTCAGCGATGACGATGACCGGGCGCAGGGATGGCGATGATGCGTCGGCGGGCGCCAGCTATCTGGAGTTGGCTCGCGTGCTGATCGATCACGGCGCGCAGACCGATGCCGACCTTCTGGAGTTGTGGTCACGCATCGTGTTCAACATGCTGGTTTCAAACAGCGACGACCACTTGCGCAATCACGGCTTCCTGCTGGTACCGGGCAAGGGCTGGCAACTGTCCGCGGCCTACGACCTGAACCCGATGCCCGACGCGCAAGGTTTGCGGCTGAACGTCAGCACGGCCGACAACGCCCTGGATCTCGACCTGGCGCTTTCCGTGGCAGCCTACTTTCGCATTGCATTGAAAGCTGCGAACGTCATCATCGAGCGCAGTCAAGCCATCGTGCGACAGTGGTCGAAGGTCGCCAAGGGCCTGGGCATTCCAGCGCGCGAACGGCAGCGGATGGCGGCAGCATTCAGGTTGGCGAAATGACGGTGATGGCCGAGGTTTCTTGCGCATCGACAGTGCCTGGGAGTGGATGGATGGAAACGGTTGCGCCAGAAATTCGGGTCGATAGGCAACCGCGTGTCGGTTACGGTTGCGGATCATGAGCGCCGAAGTCGATCTGCATTGGATGCGATCCGCGCTGGCGCTGGCGGAGCGGGCGGAGCGCGAAGACGATGAGGTGCCGGTGGCGGCGCTGGTGATCGCTGCCGACGGTGTACTGATCGGGCAGGGTTGGAACCGCAATATCAGCGATCACGATGCCAGTGCCCATGCCGAGATCGTGGCGCTGCGCCAGGCCGGACAAAAGCTGGCCAATCACCGATTGGTCGGCTGCACGCTGTATGTGACCTTGGAACCCTGTGCGATGTGCGCGATGGCGATGGTGCACGCGCGCATCGCGCGGCTGGTGTACGCGGCAGCGGACCCCAAAACCGGCGCTGCCGGCAGTGTGTTCGACCTGCTCGGCGATGCCCGCCACAACCATCGAGTCGATGTGCAGGGCGGGGTGCTGGGCGCTGAGGCGAGCGCGCGCTTGACCGCGTATTTTCGCAACAAGCGCAGTTTGCAGCCGCCGCGTTGAGGCCAAGTGTGCGCGGCCAGCCCCGATCAACGCTGGCGCTGCCGTATGATGCCGCGACCATCAACCCGCTGAACGCCCATCACCATGAACCCGCCGCAAAAACATGCCGAGAACCTGATCTGGATCGATCTGGAAATGACCGGGCTCGATCCGGATCGCGACGCCATTATCGAAATTGCCACGCTGGTGACCGACAAGCAGTTGAATGTGCTGGCGGAAGGTCCGGAGCTGGCGATTCGGCAACCATTGGCCCGTTTGCAAGCCATGGATGCTTGGAACGTCAAGCACCACAGCGCCTCGGGTCTGTGGCAGCGGGTGCTCGATTCGAGTTTCGATGCCGCCGCCGCCGAGGCCGCGACGCTGGCGTTTTTGCAAGCTTGGGTGCCGACCGGAAAATCGCCGATTTGCGGCAACTCGATCTGTCAGGATCGGCGCTTTCTGGTGCGCGGCATGCCGCAACTGGAGCGCTATTTTCATTACCGCAATCTGGATGTTTCCACGCTCAAGGAGTTGGCGCGGCGCTGGCGCCCGGATCTGGCGCAGGCGTTCACTAAGCGCGGTGCGCATACCGCCTTGTCGGATATTCGAGAGTCGCTGGCCGAGCTGGTGTACTACCGCCAGCAGATGGGGCCACTTTCGGGCTTGGTGGATCGGTCGGCGTAGCCGCCAATCCTTTGGAGTGCGGCGGCTTGCCGCCGCTTTGCTTTGGCGGATGCGCTGCGCTTATCCACCCTTGTATGTTGCGCTCTGGATGCCGGTTTTGGTGGATGCGCTGCGCTTATCCACCCTACTTCCATCCACGACTTATCCACCTTGTATGTTGCGCTCTGGATGCCGGTTTTGGTGGATGCGCTGCGCTTATCCACCCTACTTCCATCCACGACTTATCCACCTACAACGTGCGGACAAAGAAGCTATCGCAACTGAAGTGCCCGGTGCCACCGAGTGCCTGGGGGATGGCGACGAAGCCGGAACGTCGATACAGTTTTTTGGCGGCCTCCATGCCGGTCAAGGTTTCCAGATAGCAGCGTTTGAAGCCCAGCTCGCGGGCGGCATCCAGACAGCGCTGCATCAGCGCCTGGCCGGCGCCCAGCCCACGCAGGGCGGGCAGGAAATACATCTTGCGCAGCTCGCAGGTATCGGCATCACCGCCGAGCAAAGGCGCCACACCGCCACCGCCCTGAACAACCCCCGCGCGCTCGATGACAAAATAGGCAGCGCGCGGAATGGCATAGGCAGCCGTCATCGCGCCGACTTCGGCATCGTGGATCGCAAAGCCGGGTCCATCGGCGCCGAACTCCGGCATCACCCGGCGAATGATCGCGGCGATGGCGGCGTCGTCGCCTGGGGTAATCGGGCGTAGGCAATAGGGCATGGACGGGTTGCTCCCATAAAATGCGAAAACTTGTAAACTTGCGCCGCTCGCGGTGGCGGGTGATGGTGCGGGCCGGTTGGCTGGGTGCCGTCGGCCGACAGGGTGCATTTTAGGGACTTACGAAGGAGGCCAACAAGTGAAGCGATTGCCGAAGATTTTGTCGTTGGTGCTGTTTGCCGGGTGCTGGCTCAACGGGACGGCGGAGCCGTGGACGGCGCCGACTACGCCGCACTTCGATACGCCAGCGGACTTTGTGCCAGCGGTGTTCTCCGAGGGTGCCGCCGATGGATTCTGGGCGGTAGGCGGGGTGAAGGGCAACGCCGTGGTGGTGAAGTTTGATGCCGCTGGCAATCGGCTCGCGCAGCGTTTTATCAGTCCCGAAGATGACAATTCATTCCCGAGCGTTGGCGTCGGTAGCGACAGCCTGCTGCGGCATCTGGCCGATGGCGGCGTACTGGTGACGGCGCCGGCGGAAGATGCCGATCACGGCTGCGTGGTGAGCCGCCTGGCTGCGGATGGCAGCTTGTTGTGGCAGACGGCGATCGCCAATCTGGACAACGATATTAGTGAACCCTGCCGACGTCTTGAGCTGGATGGTAGCGGCACGATCTGGGTAGCGACGGGCCGGTACAGCAGGCGGTTTCTGCAGGTGGTGGGTTTACGCAGCGACGGCACCATCGTTGCCTCGGTAGCCGTAGAAAATGTCATGAGCACGCTGATCGAGATGCGTGCCGACCCGGTGGCTGCCGGGGTGATTCTGGCCGGTGATCGAATCAGCACCAGCGATACCGCCACCGTGGCGCGGGCACTTATCCTGCGGCTAAACGCCGAAGGCGCCGTCGATTGGGCTTGGGAATCCAGCAACGCCGCAGCGGTGACCGGCGTGCAGGAACTGCAAGTTTCTGCGAGCGGCGGCATCATCGCGATTTCGAGTTTTGATTTTTCCGAGGAGAGTCGCACCGCCAAGGTGGACTGGCTGGTGCAAAGCCTGACGCTGGCCGGCACCCTGCGCTTTGAGCAGACGCTGCATTTTGCCGAGGCCACGCGCCTCGGGGGCACCAGCAGTCTGGATGCGCAAGGCTTGTGGATGGTGCTCGGACAAGGCGATTTCCCAAGCCAGACGCTGGCCGCGCGCCTGGCGCTGACTGGAACGATGGCAGCGCCAGTGCTGATCGCCAATGCCAACGGCTGTGCCCGCCCCGATGAGGTGCGCTGTTTGTTGGCGCTGCGCCACGACCAGGGTTTGTGGCTGCTGGTCGAACCGACCCAAGGCAGCGGCGCCGAATTGGTGGGTTTGGATGCCAGCGGTAGCGAGCGGGCGCGCTTGTCGGTCAATGAAGACAACGACTTTGGCGTCATGCCCGATGATCGTGCGCTTGGCGTTACCGGTGGTTATTCTGAACCCCCCAGCGTGCATCGACTGGGCTTTGACCAGCCCAGTGAGCTGTGGCCGAGGGTCGCCGCCATCGTGCCAAGCCGGATACCACGATGGTTCGAAGCCTTCGCCAGCGATGGCGCAATGGCCACGCTGAACACCGTCAGTACCGGTGGCCGCTCTCACTTGAGTTTCCGGCCGAGTGAAACGGCGGCCGTGTCTTGGCAAGTGGAGCTATCGGGGGTGGCCTTGACGACCCCGGTGCTGTCGGTATCCGGCACCGTGGTGTGCCTGGCCGGTGATTTCTCCGAATTCGATCCAGTGCAGTGGCAAAATGTGCTGCATGGTCTGGTGCAATGCTGGCGGCGCAGCGACGGCAGCGTGTTCTGGCAGGGCAGCCATGCGCTCGATCAGGCCGAAACTTTCAAGACGATCACGGCGCTGGATGATGGCCGCGTGGTCGCCATCAACGGCCAGTTTCGCTCGGTACTGCATCGGGTCATTGGCAGCAGCGGTCAGTTGCTTGCCGAGCAGAACCTGCCCGAGCTAGCGGGCTCTGAGTACGCGCCGAATCAACTTTTCAGTGTCGCCTTCAACGCCGCCGGCGAGGCTTTGTTGATCAGTTTCGACAACGTCACTTCGATCTCGACGCTGCATCGCGTGCACAGCGATGGCAGCGAGCGCTTTCGGGTGCCGATCGAGGGCGGTGGCTTGGGTTGGGCAGTGTTTGCCGCGGCCGATTCAGCGATACTTTTCGGCAATGCGGTGGCGCGTTACGCCAGCACTGGCCAAAGGCTATGGCGGCACGAGCTGGCAACCGGCGTTTACGACAGTGCGCTCGGCACCGATCATGTCTGGTTGGCGTTGCAATTCGAGGGGGGCGGATTTTTCGGCGACCCGCCGCCGCAGGATTGGGTGCTGATGGGCCTGGACCTCGGTACTGGCAATGAGCGCTGGCGCCGTACATTTTCTGAAATGTTTTTTCAGTGGGCGCAGATCGAGTCCAGATCTGGCAACCGCTTGGCGGTGCTGCAGACCGAAGACACGCGCTTGCGCCTGCGCATTGTGGATGGCGCCGATGGCCGCTTGCTACGCGAGCAAACCGATGGTTGTGGCGGCCTGTTTTGCGATCTGCGGTCGTTTCGACTGCGCGACGGTGATCTGGCCAGAGCGCGCCTCGACACCTTCCAGGCTACCGAGGGCTGGGGTGTTTCGGTGATGACCCTGGCCGCTGCCAGCGCCGATCTGCCGACGGTGCGCGCCGATCAGGATGGCGTCAGCGGCGCCTGGTATGCGCCCTGGAGCAGTGGCCAGGGGCTGGTGATCGACTGGATCGCCAGCGGCCAAACCTTGTTTGCGCCCTGGTTCACTTACACAACTGCGGGCGGCAACGACCCGAGTGCCTTGCGCTGGTATTCGCTGCAGGGCGTGCTCGCGGCGCCGAGCACGGTGGCGACCCTGGACATTCTCAGCAACGAGGGCGGCAGCTTCGGCGTCGGCGTGACCGCGGCGCGCCGGGTGGGATCGGCGATGCTCAACTTTGAGAGTTGTGATCGCGCCAACTTGCGCTATCAATTCGATGCTGCGGAAAACGACGGCGCCACCGGTTTGGTCACGCTTTCGCGACTGACGCCCGGGGTCGCCTGTAGCCCGTCTGGCGCTACTGCGGTGGCCGCCGTGGGCTCGCCAAAAGCTTTTGATACCAGCTTCGAAGGCTCCTGGTTCGAGCCGCAGAGCAGCGGCCAAGGACTGATGTTTACGCTGATTCCAGCCGCCGAAACCTTGTTCGCCACCTGGTTTACCTACGATCCGGCAGCGGCCGCCGATGATCCGGCGCAGCAACATTGGTTCAGCCTGCAAGGCCAGTACGGCGCCGGCGATCAGGTCACGGTGTCGATTTTGCGCACGATTGGTGGAGCGTTCGATTTGCTGGCGACCGGCAATACGCGGGTGGTCGGTACCGCGACCATCACCCGCACCGCCTGCGATCATTTGACGTTGCACTATCAATTTGACGATAGCGATGTGGCCGCGCCGTTTCGAGGGCTTGCCGCAACCAAGGAGCTGCTGCGCATCGGCGGTTGCGAATGATCCGACTACGGCCGCCAGCGCCAGCGCCGCTGGTGCGGCGGTCCGCGATACGGCGCCCGCGGTGAGGCTTCGCCCGGACCGAAATGGCGACCGATGGCGGTTCGAATTTGTGGGTTATACTTCGATATAACTCATCGCTCGGAGCAGACACATGCACACCACCCATCTGCGCAAAGTCGGCGGTTCCGTGATGCTGGCCGTGCCGCCAGCCATGCTCGACCAACTGCATTTGCATGCCGGCGCTACGGTCGGCTTGGCCGTCGCCGATGGCCGCTTGCTGGTCGATCCGAAACCGCGTCCCCGCTACACACTCGCGGCGTTGCTGGCCGCATCGGACTATGCAGCACCGCAACCGGAGGCCGCCCACGAATGGGTCGATGCGCCTGCTGTCGGTGGTGAGCTGATATGAGGCGCGGCGATATTTACCTGGTCTCACTGGATCCCAGTGCCGGGCACGAACAACGTGGTAGCCGCCCAGTGCTGATCGTCTCGCCCGAACCTTTCAACGCGGCTACCCAGTTGCCGGTGGTGTGCCCGATCACCAGCGGCGGTGACTTTGCCCGCCGTATCGGGTTCGCCGTTCCGCTGACCGGTATCGAGACCAGCGGCGTGATTCGTTGCGATCAGCCCCGGGTGATTGATCTGGGTGCTCGTCATGGCCGCAAGGTGGATACCGTGCCCGCAGCGATCATGCAAGAAGTGCTGGCTAAACTGGCCCCGATTTTCGAGTGAGCGAACCCTTTGGCACCACCGCAGACTCGCAGCGTTGGCCATGGCAAAGGCCCCGCACGGCTTGCCGAAAATGGCGAGACCGCCGCAATCCACACCGCGGCCGCTGCGCATCTGCGGTTGCGAATGATCCGACTACGGCCGCCAGCTCTGGCGTTCCAGGGCGAAGGCAAAAAAATCCTCGGCGGGAAGTGCCCGCGCAAATAGAAAACCCTGGCCGAAGGTGGTGCCTTGGCGCAGCAGAAAATTGCGTTGCAACTCGGTTTCCACGCCCTCGGCGATGACGCTCAAGCCGAGTGACTGGGCGATCCGGATGATCGCTTCGCAAATGGCGGTATCGGTACGCACGGTCGGGATGCCGTGCATGAAGTTGTGGCTGATCTTGATGCCACTGAACGGCAATCGGCGCAGGTAGTTGAGCGCGCTGTAGCCTTCGCCGAAATCGTCGATGACCAACGACACCCCGATGGCGCGCAGCGTGTTGAACACCTCCAGCGTGTCCGGCACATCTTCGATCAACACACGTTCGGTCATTTCCAGTTCCAGCGCGTCGCCGGGCAGATCGAAGGCTTGCAGGGCGGCGGCTACCGTGGCCGGCAGCTCGTCGCCGAGAAATTGGCGATAGGAAACGTTGACCGCGATGCGCAACTGCGACAGCCCCTGATCGCGCCATTGGCGCAAATGGCGGCACGATTCGTGGATCACCCAGGCGCCGATGCGGACGATATCGCCGGTGTTCTCGGCGTGGCCAATGAATAGATCGGGCATCATCGGACCGAGAATGCGGTTGTGCCAGCGCAGCAGCGCTTCGGCGCTGAGCACGCGGCCGCTGGTCAACTCGACCTGGGGTTGAAAATGCAAGGTGAATTCGTGGTTATCCAGCGCTCGACGCAACTGGGTTTCGATCAACAATCGGTCGGTCAGTTGCTGGGCCAGCAGCGGCGTGAACTGCTGCCAATTGTTGCGGCCGCGACGTTTGGCATCGATCATCGCGGCATCGGCGTGGTGGACCAGTTGTTGCACGCTGGCGCCGTCTTCCGGGTAGCGGGCAATGCCGATCGAGGCGGTCAGGCCGAACTCTTCGCCGTCATGGGCAAACGGCGCGGAGAACGCCTGGGTGATCGCCGCGGCCAGCGTGCTCGACTGTTGCGCATCGGCGGCATCGGTCAGCAGCACCATGAACTCGTCCCCCTCGAAGCGGCTGACCAGTGCCGCGTCGGCGACAACCGCGCACAAACGTTGCGCCGCGGCGATCAACAGCGCATCGCCGGCGGCGTGGCCGAGCAGGTCATTGATGACCTTGAAGCGATCCAGATCGACGTGCAGCAGGGCTGGACCCTGATCGGCGTTGGCAGCGTCGATCGCCAGCCCCAACTGACGAACCAGCGCTTCGCGATTGCACAGACCGGTCAGCGGGTCGGTGAGCGCGCGGCGTTTCAAGTTTTCTTCAAATTGTTTGCGTGCGGTGATGTCCTGCATCACTCCGATGATGGCGCTGGTATTGCCCAGCGGTGATTGCGCGTGGCCGACGATGCGCAGCCAATAGCGTTGGCCGACGGCATTGTGCATGGCCACTTCCAAATCAAACGGCGTGCCCGCGGCGCAGGCTTGATCGAGCGCGGTACGCAAGCGGTGGCGGTCGCCGACGGACAAAAAACCGAGGCTGCGGTCGAGGCTGATGGCGGTTGCTGGATCGACGGCGTGCAGCCGATAGAGTTCATTGCTCCAATACAGCCGGTCGCGGGCGAAATCGTATTCCCAGCCGCCGATGGCGGCGAGCTGTTGGACCTCGTCGAACAACAGCGATTGCCGCTTCAGCAAGGTGACGTCGCTGAACAGGGTGATGACCTGAAACGGCCGCAAATCGCCGGCATGAAACTGCGGCATTGCGGTCATCGAAAACCAGGAATAGGCGTGTTTGATCGGGCTGTAGGCGCCGACCAGGGTCGAGTCCACCACCTGGCCGGTGCGCAGCGCGCAAAACGGCGGCAAATCGCTGTGTGCCATGGGCTGACCATTGCCGCGTGCGAAGCGCCAGGCCTTGGGCTCGAAATCGCTGCGGACCAAGCGACTTTCTGACAGACCGAGCATGCGTTCGGCGGCGGCGTTGGCCGACAGCACGCGGCCCTGCGCGTCCTGCACGATGATGCCTTGGTCGATGGCGTCAAACAGTTGTCGATAGCGCAATTCGGAAGCCTGGATGGCGGCTTCGGTTTGGCGGCGCAGACTGATATCGCGAGCGACCGCAACGATCAGCGAAGTGTCGCCGTCGACAAACATGTTGGAGTGCACTTCGACCGGAAAGGCGTGGCCATCGGCGTGTTGATTTTGCGTGGTGACAATGACCGTTTGGCCGGGGCGAAAAGTGCGCCAGACTTCTTCCATGCGATCAGCTTGGAGACTGGGATTGAGATCAAACACGGTCAGTTGCTTGAGTTGCTGCAGATCGTAACCATAGGCCTCGGCAGCGGTGCGGTTGGCGTTGATGATGCGGCCTTGCCGATCATGCACGGTGACCGCATCGGGCACCGCATCGAGCAAGCTGCGAAAGCGTGACTCGAGACTTTCGGCATTGCCGAGCATGGCCTCGACACAGGTGATGGCTTTGCGGATCGCCGGGCCGACCGGCAGCGCCGCGGTGGACGCGGCGAGCGCCAGGTTCAGGCATTCGATGGCGTCGGCGCAGCCGGCCCGCAGGCTGGGTCGAATCGCGCTGCGCTCGCTGTCGCTGTCACTGGTGCTGGTGGCAAGCATTTCCGCCTCGCTCGTGGACGCCCGAAAAATCGGTTCTCGAATCGTGACTGCACCCCCATCGGCTGGGGCCGGGGATGCTTCCGGTTGCCGACGACCTACAGTACGCCCCCCAGCATTTGCTCCGCAAGGCTTGCCAGCACTTGCCCGGCCGCGTCGGATTGGGCGTAAGCGCGCAGCCGTTCGCCATCGGGTTCGGGTCGATGGCCGGTGCATTGCAGCCGTTCGCAGGCCAGGGTGACGAGTTGCGCGGCGTCACTGGCAATGGCGGTTTCCATGCCACAGGCGGCCAGCATGGCCGCAGTTTGCCGACCACGCATGAAGCGACCCCGGCAGGTGACGATCGGCAACCCGGCACAAAGCGCATCGAGACTGGTGTTACCGCCCGACCAATGCAGGGTGTCCAGCATCAAATCGGCAGCCGACAGAATCTGCAAAAAATGTTGGCGTGAGGTGGTCGGCAGAAAATGCAGCCGCTTGCCGCCGCCGAGTCGTGCGCGCAGCCGTTCGCTATCGGCCTTGCGTTCGCTGTCGAACAGCAACAGCTGCGCGTCGGGCACCGCTGCAAGAATCTGCTGGATCAGCGGATCGTTGTCTGGATGAATCTTGAATGCCGATTGCGGCACCACCAGCAAACGACCCGCAGGCAATCCAAGGGACGGCCGCGGACAGCGGGTCGGCACGCTGGGCAGGACGTAGCGGGTGCCCAAGCCGGGCAACAAATGCAAGCGCTCCCGATAGTGATCGACGGCGTCGGCGGGCTCCATCTCGGCGCAGCTCAGATAACCGTCGATGGTGGGCAAACCGCCGGTCACCGGGTGCCCCCAAGCCTGCCATTGGCGCCGCGCCAGCGGCAAGGCGGCGAGCGGCAACAAGCGCGTGTCCATGCCGATTTCTGGGTAGATCGCCAGATCCAGATCGAGCGCGCGAATGGCTTCGGCCGCCGCATCGACATCGTCCGCTAGCACGTGCAGGGCCGTGCACTGCGTCCGCAGTTGCTCACTGAAGGCATCAATGCGCGGCGCCAGCGCGATTACCTGGGTGTTCCAGTGCTGGCGCTGGAAAGCGCTGATCCAGCTTTGAAAATAATGGCCCACCGTGCAGTCGTACCAATTGCCGGAGATCAGCCCAACCCGCGGCGGACCGGGCTTGCGCCGGGGCAGCGGCGTCGCCAAATCCGGTCGCAAGGTGCGTGCTGCCAACGCCAGCCAATCGCCATAACGGGATTGCAGTTCACGATCATTCTGGCCTTGGTAGGCGAGCAGGAAATTCGACGCGCAGAGTTGCGCCAGACGGCCTTCGCATTGGGCGAGGCGGGCGCTGGTCCAGGTGGCGATGATCTGGTCGAGCCCGAGTTCGAAATGGCGGCGCGCCGCTTGCATCTGGTCGCGGGAAGTGACCACCGTCGGCAGGCTCAACAGCGCCGTGATCGCGAGTTGCAAGCTCGGTGCGTACCGACCGATCGGGCTGCGGCTGGCAATGCCATCAAGCACCGCGCGCCGCTGTGGCAGGTCTTCCGGGTCGGCAAGTTGCGCCAGGGCGTTGCGGGTCAGGGCGGTGAGGTCGGTGATCGGCAGGGTGGTTGGCAAGGTCCGCTGCCACAGTTCCCAGCGCCGAAGATCCAACGCCAGTTGGCGCCAACGCGACAGCAACGGATCGGCCGCTGCCAGTCGTGGCGGCCACAAAGCGATGGCGTCGTCGGCTGCGCCCAAGGCGGCGCTGGTCTCGGCCAGGCCGATGCGTACTTCGGCGTCGCTCGGCGCGTCGGCGAACAGGGTTTGGTAGTGCTTCTGCGCCGACTGCCAGTGACCCCGTTCGCGGTACCACTCAGCCAGATTGAAGCGGGCTTCGTGGTGGCCAGGCCAAATCGTCAGCGCCTGTTGCCAATGCCGCTCGGCAGTGTTGATGTCGATACTGGTGTTGCTGATGTTGCTGGTGTTGCTGGTGTTGCTGGTGTTGCTGGTGTTGCTGGCGTTACTGGCGTTACTGGCCTTGGCTGCGAGGGCCAGTCGATTGTGCACACGACTGAGGTTTCGGCGCGCGCTATCCAAGGTCGGCTGGCGCTCCAGCAAGGTTTGCAGCAGGGTCAGCGCCAGCGGGTCGCGGCGCAGAGCCAGTGCTGCGTTGGCGGCGATCGCCAGCGCTTCGGTGCTGCCGTGGGCGCCGGTCAAGGCTGGATGCACCGCGTCGAGTGCGCGTTCCCAAGCGCCAGCGGCGGCATCGGCGCGGGCGCGGGCGAGCACGCTGGCGGTCATCTCAGGGTTTCCAGGCACGCCCGAGTTTGGCGCCGTTTTCACGATGCAGCTCGGTGCTGATCCAGCGCCCCACTTGCACCAGTCGATCCAAGTCCACGCCGGTGCGGTATCCGCAGCCGTGCAACATGTAGACCAGGTCTTCGCTGGCGAGGTTGCCGCTGGCACCGGCGGCGTAAGGGCAGCCGCCCAAGCCCGCGACCGAGGCATCGACCACGCGCACGCCGGCTTCAATGCAGGCATAGACATTGGCCAGCGCCTGGCCCCGGGTATCGTGAAAATGCACCGCCAATTGCGCCATCGGCACGACTTCTGCGACCGCACACAATAGCGCTCGCGCCTGCCTGGGCGTGCCCACGCCGATGGTGTCGCCGAGCGAAATTTCGTAGCACCCCAGCGCCTGCAAAGCGCTGGCAACGCGGACCACATCGGCGACCGGCACCGCGCCCTGATAGGGACAGCCGAGCACGGTAGAAACATAGCCGCGGACGTTGACGCCGGTGCCCTGGAGTCGGTCCAGCAGCGGCCGAAAGCGCTCGATCGATTGATCGATACTGGCGTGGATGTTGTGCTGGCTGAATGCCTCCGACGCCGCGGTGAACACGGCGATTTCGCGAACCCCAACGGCCAGCGCACGTTCCAGCCCCTGCAGATTGGGCACCAACACTTGATAGCGGACGCCGGGGCGCTTTTCGATGGCACTGAAGACCTCGCTGGCATCGGCCAGTTGTGGAATCCATTTCGGACTGACGAAACTGGTGGCTTCGATGCAGCAATGTCCGGCATCGGCCAGGCGTTCGATCAAGCTGACTTTGGTGGCGGTCGGAATGATCGCGGTTTCGTTTTGCAGGCCGTCGCGCGGACCCACTTCGACGATGCGGATGGTTTCAGCCGTGGTTTCAGTCATCGTCGCGTTCCGTCGCTGCTGGTGGCCCCACTCGGCATTCATCCGCCGCGTTGGTCTGCAAGGCGGTCGCCAGGGCTTCACGGCCGCTATCGAAGCGTTGCAGCCAGCGTCGGTCCTCGGTGTTGAAGAACAGCGGTTCCCACAACAGATCGGTGAGGGCGGCGGCGTCGCTCTCGACGATATTCTCGCCCGTGCTGCCAGACCACTGGGTGGCACCATTGACGGCACCGTTGACGATCAAGGTCGCCAGCCGGCGGTGGTCCGGAAAATCGACCACGGCGCCCTCGTCTTCCGCGGTCCAGCGCACCACCAGATGGGTGTCGCGCAGATTTTCTTCCAGCGGCACATCATCGGCAGCGCGCACGCTGGCCATCGGCAAAAACATCAAGGTGATGTCGGCGCGCTGCCAGTAGCGCGCCGCGGTGATGATTTTTTCTTCGGCGAGCGGGTCGCAGCCGCCGAGTAGATGGATGCCGCAATCGGCCGCGATCAGCACGCCGAAGTCATCCTGGCCGCCGCCAGCGCGCGACCGCCAAGCGCCCTGCAACGCCGCCGGGCAGTCCGCTACCGCCGCTTCTGGCAGGTGGCGCACAACGCTGGTCTGGCAGGCACCAAGCGCCAATGCACACAGGCTCAAAAGCAGCGGTCTGAGCTTCATGGTGTGGCCTCCCAAAGTGCCAGCAGTTGATCGGCTTCAACAAACGCCCCGGCACTGCAACGCAACTCGATGATCGTCCCGGATCGCGGCGCGCGCAGGGTGATTTCCATTTTCATGGCTTCCATGACAATGATTTCCTGTTGCTCATCGACGTTGTCACCGACCACCGCCTTGACCGCGATGATGCGGCCCGGCATCGGCGCCAACAGCCGATCGGACTGGTTGCTCGGCGCCGGTTCAAAGGCGAAGGCGGGCAGCGCGTGCAGACGATAACGGCGCTCACCGTAGGCCACCAGCCAGTCTGCACCCAAGCGCCGGCACCGCAGTCGTTCGGCGTGGAGCGCGGTTCGATAATGCAGCCAACCCGACGCCAACTGGGCCGCCAGTACCTGCGCCTGTTGGTCGCCCCATTGCAGGTGATAGGCCCCGCCATCGCCCTGCGCTGCGATCTCCAGTTTTTCGCCGTTGAACTGAAAGCAAACCAGCCGTTTGCCGGCGTGCCCCAGGCGCCAGGCGTCGGCACGAGCCCAAGGCGAGCTGGGGTCGGCGGATTGCGCAGCGGAGCGGGCGGCGGCGCTTTCTGCGGTCAACAAGGCGGCGACCGCGGCGGCGATCACCACGCCTGCGGGTAGCGTGGTGGCGGCACCGATGAATTGATCGAGGTGACGATCCAGATAGCTGGTGTCGATGGTCGCGGCAACCACTACCGGGTGCCGGATCAGGCGCTCCAGAAAATCGATATTGCTCTTTGGTCCGTGTACATCGACCTCGGCCAGCGCGTTGCGCAATCGCAGCAAGGCTTGCTCGCGGTCGGCGCCATGCACGATCAATTTGCCGATCATCGGGTCGTAGAAAATGCTCACTGGGTCGCCCTCGATCACCCCGGCATCCACCCGCAGCCACGGTTGCGCGGCCGGGAGGTTGAGCGTTTCGATGACGCCGGAACCCGGCAAAAATCCCTGGTCTGGATCTTCGGCGTACAAGCGCACTTCGATGGCGTGGCCGCGCGCCCGAACTTGCCCCTGCGCCAACGGCAGCGGCTCGCCCGCAGCGACCCGCAATTGCCATTCGACCAAATCCAGATCCAGCGTCATCTCGGTGACCGGGTGCTCAACCTGCAAGCGCGTGTTGATCTCCATGAAATAAAAATGCCCGGCTGGATCGACGATGAATTCCACGGTGCCGGCATTGACGTAATCGATCACTTGCGCGGCTCGGATCGCCGCCGCCCCCATCCGCGCGCGCAGCTCAGGGGTGAGAAACGGCGAGGGCGATTCTTCCAGCACTTTTTGATAGCGCCGTTGTGCCGAACACTCGCGCTCATTCAAATGAATGGTGTGGCCGTGCTGGTCGGCAAAAATCTGAAACTCGATATGGCGGGGCTGCTCCAGATAACGTTCGAGCAACACCCGATCACGGCCAAAGGCGTTGCTGGATTCGCGCTGACAGGCGGCGAGGTGACCGGCGAACTCGTGCGGGTGATGGACGATGCGCATGCCTTTGCCGCCGCCGCCATGCGCCGCTTTGATCAGCAGCGGATAGCCCAGCAAGTTGGCTTGGGCAAGCAGAAAATCGGCGTCTTGCTGGTCGCCGGTATAACCCGGCACCACCGGCACGCCCTCGGCTTGCATCAATTCCTTGGCACCAGCTTTGGAGCCCATCTTGCGCATCGCAGCGGCATTGGGCCCGATAAACACCAGGCCGGCGGCAGCCACGGCCTCGGCAAAGTCGGCGTTCTCCGACAGAAAACCGTAGCCGGGATGGATCGCTTCGGCGCCGCTGGCCAACGCCGCCGCGATGATCGCGTCGCCGCGCAAATACGACTCGGCCGGCAGCGGTCCACCGATGGCAATCGCCTGATCGGCCTGGAGCACATGTTGGGCGCGCGCATCGGCGGTGGAATACACCGCCACCGTCTGCACGCCGAGGCGGCGGCAGCTACGCGCAATCCGCAGCGCGATCTCGCCGCGATTGGCGATCAGAACCTTGTTGAACACGCGCCCATCCTGGCAAGGCCTTCGAGGCCGACAGGCAGCGATTGTAGGTCAAGCCCCGGAGTCGCTGCTGGCAAAGCCGGGGCGACGTTTTTCCAGAAACGCCCCGAGGCCTTCCTGACCTTCGGCGGAAACCCGCAGTTCGGCAATCAGCCGGGTGTGGTCGCGATCCAACAGCTCCTGATCGGCAAGGCTGCGCCCGGCCAAGCGCCAGGCCAGTCGCTTGGCGGCCTGCACCGCCTCGGGGCCATTGTCCAGGCAGCGCTTGACCACTTCCTGACAGCGCGCATCCAGGTCTTCCCCAGCGCCGACAAGTTGCTGGATCAGCCCCATGCGGAGCGCGCTTTCGGCATCGAAAACTTCACCGGTCTGAAAATAGCGGCGCGCATTACGCGCGCCGATGGCATCCACCACATACGGTGAAATGACCGCCGGCACCAGGCCGAGCCGGGTCTCGGTCAAACCAAAACGCGCGCTATCGATGGCAATGGCGATGTCGCAGCAGGCAATCAAGCCGACGCCGCCGCCAAACGCCGAACCCTGCACCTTGGCCAAGGTGGGTTTGGGACACCAGGCCAAGGTACGCATCAGGCCCGCCAGATTCTCGGCGTCGGCGCGATTCTCGGCCTCGCTGGCCGCGGCCATACGGCGCATCCAATTCAGATCGGCACCGGCTGAAAACGAACGGCCAACACCGGTCAACACAATCACCCGCACCGAAGGATCGCGGGCGAGGATATCGATACTCGCGGTCAGCAAACCGATCAGGCAATCGTCGAAAGCATTGTGCACGGCGGGTCGGTTCAACCAAATCGTGGCGACGCCTTGCTGAATCCGGGTGATGATGGGGGAGGTTTCCTGCATCGCTGGGCTTCGCTGTGAAAGGGTGACGGTAAATTTGCGGACGAAAAACCTGATCGGAAAAATCAACCACGCCGCTGCTGGATGGCAACGCCGCTGTATCGGTGCATCGGCGCGATCGCAGGCACCTGAGCATGCCAGCAACCGGTAGATTATTTAAGCACATCGACGTGACCACAGGGTGCCCAGCGCAGCGGTAGGTCGGCGCAAGCGCCGGCCGCTCTTGTGCGCATCCGTAGCGCTCGTCGCACTCGCGCATCCTGCGCATCGCAGGCGCGAAGCGCGCTTCAACAGCGGAGCTGGTCAGCCGACCATGTTCGGAGTTGGGCCATTGGTGAGCATTTCGGCTCCGGCGCTGCGCGCCTTGCGGCGCCAAGGATGACGGAGGTAGGCCGCGTCGGGAATCGGCGGCCGGCGAGCCCAAGGATGGGCGAGGTAGGCCGGTCGCCCCAACTAACCCCACCGCAACGCGAACCACCCAAACCGCACGCCGTCTTCGGCTTGGTTGGGCATCGCTGCACTCAGCCCAACCTATGGTCTTTGCAAGTTTGTTGGGTATCGCTGCGCTCACCCCAACCTATGGTCTGGACGTTCATTCCAGTCTGAGCCAAATAACCGATGTGTATCGACACGTTGACACATGTGCCTGAAGTGCCTAGGCTCGGGCGCACTTTGAGGAATCGGCGTGAACACCAAGACGGCGCTTTCGATCCAAAACTGGGGTAACAGTTTGGCCTTGCGCATACCGGCCAAACTGGCGCGGGTATCGCGGCTCAGTGTCGGTCAGCAGGTGTCGATCGAAGCCACTCTGGACCGGTTGATTGTCAGGACCGTGGGCAGTCCCAAACTCAATTTGGCGCAAAAGTTGAAGCAATTCGACCCCGTGTTGCATGCGGGCGAGTCAATGGCCTCGGCCGGCAGGCTCGGCAACGAGGCGATGTGATGGTGACGCGTTGGGTGCCTGACCGACGCGACATCATCTGGATCGACTGCAATCCACAGGCGGGTCGCCAGATGCGTGATCGGCATCCCTTGCTGGTGTTATCGCCGCGTGCCTTTAACGACCGTACCAGCATCGTCATCGGGCTGCCGATGACCACCGCCAGTAGCAATGAGCACAATCCGTTTGCGGTGCGCCATGTGGGCGCCAAAAATGTGGTCAGTTATGTGCTAACCCACCAACCCAAGTCGTTCGACTGGCGCGCCCGCGGTGCCAAACCGCACCCGTGGAAACAAGCGCCTGGTGAAGTGTTTGCGCTCGCCTGCGAAAGCTTGAATCAGATTGTCGAGATCGCAGTCTAGTGCGCAATCGCGGGCGCGATGAGTTGCGTCGCGATGGCGAAATCGACCGAGTCACGCTGACGCTTCGTGGAAAAAATATTGTCGAGTGAGGTGGAGTTGTTCGGCGGCGTGGTCGCAGCGATTGACGGCGCTGCGAAAGTCGCTGGCATGCGACGCCAGGAATGGCGGAGGGGAAGCGCAGGACATCCAGTTTTCCACCGCGAGAGGAGCGGAAGCGCAGGACACCCAGTTTTCCACCGCGGGGAGGAAGCGCAGGAGGAAGCGCAGGACGGAAGCGCAGGACACCCAGTTTTCCACGGAAGCGCAGGACACCCAGTTTTCCACCGCGAGAGTGGGTGTCCGAGATTGCTCCGCAAGAGTGGGTGTCCGAGATTGCTCCCCCGATGCCGCAGGCGTGAGGGGCGATCAGGGCTTCGGTGCGCGAGCATATGGGTTAATTTCACTCCGACCCCGAATTCAAAACCGCAGCAGCAGATGCGTCAATACAAGACCTGACCCCTGCTCCTCCGAGAGGAGCGGAAGCGCAGGACACCCAGTTTTCCACGGAAGCGCAGGACACCCAGTTTTCCACCGCGGGGAGGAAGCGCAGGAGGAAGCGCAGGACGGAAGCGCAGGACGGAAGCGCAGGACACCCAGTTTTCCACGGAAGCGCAGGACACCCAGTTTTCCACCGCGAGAGTGGGTGTCCGAGATTGCTCCGCAAGAGTGGGTGTCCGAGATTGCTCCCCCGATGCCGCAGGCGTGAGGGGCGATCAGGGCTTCGGTGCGCAAGCATATGGGTTAATTTCACTCCGACCCCGAATTCAAAACCGCAGCAGCAGATGCGTCAATACAAGACCTGACCGCTGCTCCTTACAAAACCGCAGCAGCAGATGCGTCAATACAAGACCTGACCCCTGCTCCTTTTCGCGCGCTCTGGATGATCTGTTCGAGGTCAAGGTCAGTCGCATACTGGCGATTCAGCTCCACATAAAACGCCGACGCTGGTGCGCGGCCGGTCTGATGCGTGGAATATTCCTCCAGTGCACGCTCCACCACTTCGGCCACGGTACGCCGCTCGCGTTTGGCAAGGCTGTGCGCAAGGTCGCGCGCACGCGCGCTGCGGACGGATAATTGTGGCTCGGACATGGTCATGACCTCAGGGCAGACTGGCCACGAAACCTAGCGGCATGCCATCCAGATGGCAATTGCTGGCAAAAATTACCAGTGTGAAGATAGGGCGTGAAACACAGCGTCGTTGCGCGCGAAGCGCAGCGCATTGCGCCGAATGCTGGCGGCAGCGACCGGTATCGAGCGGCGCCGTGACCTACGCCAAAGAGCGCGCGTCGATGGATGCTTCCCCGCACAGCGACTCATGCTGAGCAAATCGCGGGATGCCACGGCAGACTTCACGGTGCGGCCACTCCTGCTTGATGCGCTCCATGCCCGATGCCGGGTTGCGGCAGCATCCCGGCCATGATCGCGGCTTCCATGCGGCGCAATGCGCTGCGCTTATTGCGCCCTGCGGTCCTACAGTCCTGGGCAGAAGTGCAGCGTCATAGGTTGCGGGTGAGCGCAGCGAACCCCAACATCGGAATAGCCGCAATGGTGATCGTCAGCAGTGGTCGCTGTTGCAGGCCGTTGGGCAGCGCTGTGCTTAAGCCCAAGCTATTGCCTTGCGGCCCTACTTGCTACGGAAGCAGCACGGCCGATGCAATAAAAAACACTCCAGTGAACAGCGCTATTCCGATGATCGCCCAGAATGCAGCTGGGTCTTGCGCTCGCTCGATAGGCTTTCCGTAAAGCGAGCAGCCACCCTCCCTCACACGAGTCATTGCCGCTCTAATGATAAAAAGCCCAAAAAGAAAAATAAACGCGCGGAAACCTAGACCAGTTTCTGACTGCATCTCAAAGCTCCTTAATTTTGTCAACGACCAAAACCGCGCTCGTAGATACTCCCTCGCCTGCTACTGCTTGCACCGACTGGCTGGCCACTTTGCTTGTCGAGTCGGTGACTGTGGTGGTCGCCACATTGAAACTTCGCCCGGTCAATGACACACCTATTTTCGACGTCACCGCAACCGTCGTCGTGGTAGCGAGTGCATTCGCAATCGGCTTCACAGCTGCGCCCACGCCTGCGCCAAGCACATTGGCTGCACCTGCCAAAAGGACACTGCCTACGGTCGGCGACGGAAGCGCAGGACACCCAGTTTTCCACCGCGAGAGTAGAAAGCGCAGGACACCAAGTTTTTCACCGCGAGAGTGGAAGCGCAGCGGAAGCGCAGGAGGAAGCGCAGGACACCCAGTTTTCCACCGCGGGGAGGAAGCGCAGGAGGAAGCGCAGGACGGAAGCGCAGGACACCCAGTTTTCCACGGAAGCGCAGGACACCCAGTTTTCCACCGCGAGAGTGGGTGTCCGAGATTGCTCCCCCGATGCCGCAGGCGTGAGGGGCGATCAGGGCTTCGGTGCGCAAGCATATGGGTTAATTTCACTCCGACCCCGAATTCAAAACCGCAGCAGCAGATGCGTCAATACAAGACCTGACCCCTGCTCTTGACAAGACCTGACCCCTGCTCTTGACAAGACCTGACCCCTGCTCTTGAGAACACGCGGCCTTGCCTGGCCGCTACCAAGACGCGGCCCCGGCTCCCCGCAAGACGCGACCCCCGGCTCCCCGCTGTCGCCCCCTGTCGCCCCCCTTCTTTTTGTTCAGAGAAATGCAAACGTCAATGTACACCGCAGGCTCGCCAAGTCCGAAATCGCAGACGGTGGCAGAAAGCCGCCTTCCTGCTCATCTGATGATTTCACAGGCCAAATAATGTTGAGTTCGAAAAACTCTGGCATCACAGCTTGATAAGCAGCAGTCACCTTCGCAACACCGCCAAGGTGATCTAGAAGTAGGGGGAATCACCTGATCAAGTCGTGTTTCTTGATCAAGATTCATGGAGAAACTCGCGAATGATCGCTTCAGTGGTGTTTTTATGCCCACCCTGACTGGAGCGCCAGCCTTCCCACTTTCGCTCGCATGGAGTCCCAACATCTGTTCGACCGTAGATGGATCCACCTCGAGGCCTCTAAAGGTGAGCGATACAGCCTTGTCATTCGCGTTCGTCATCACAGCACTTCTTTCTCGCCGCCAGGGACACCATTCCAGAGCCACTTCCCTCCGCGCTTGTCTCGATAAATATCAACACCACCTTAGCCGCGGCCTTTCTTGGCATCGTGAGCATCATTGTAACCCGCCTCCTGGGCGGCCTTGTTGCCGTCTCCCCCCTTCACCTTCGATTGGCATACCGGTAGCGATTGAAGTTGCTGCCGGTGTTGGTGTCAACCCCGACCGGGTCAACCGACAAGAATCTGCCGATCACCGGATCGTAATAGCGTTGCTGGGCGTACACCAGCCCGGTGTCCGCGTCCATTTCGTGGCCAGTGTAGCCGAGGCCATCGATCGGTGCGGAATAGGCTTCGCCGTAGGGCGCGTAGTCATTGCGCTGGCTGACGATGCCGCTGGCATTGCTCTCGGCGACGATGCTGCCCAGGGCATCGGTGTGCAGGTAGCTGATGGTGGTGGTCAGGGTTTTGGGAACCGGTCACTCCTTTACGACAGTAACGGTAAATCGCACAGGCAATCCAAGCCGAGTTAATTCAGCAACATCCTGCGGGGTTAACTCAAATTCGCATGTTCCGCCTCCATCCGTGTCCGCATCGATTGCTATAAAGACATCAAGGAATGGAAGCGCAGGACACCCAGTTTTCCACCGCGAGAGTGGGTGTCCGAGATTGCTCCGTCCGAGATTGCTCCGTCCTGCGTTGTTATGGGTGTCCTGCGTTGTTCTCACTAGATTATGGGTGTCCTGCGTTGTTCCCGATCACCGGATCGCAATAGCGTTGCTGGGCGTACACCAGCCCGGTGTCCGCGTCCATTTCGTGGCCAGTGTGGAAGCGCAGGACACCCAGTTTTCCACCGCGGGGAGGAAGCGCAGGACACCAAGTTTTCCACCGCGAGAGTGGGTGTCCGAGATTGCTATCCGAGATTGCTAGAGTGGGTGTCCGAGATTGCTCCCCCGATGCCGCAGGCGTGAGGGGCGATCAGGGCTTCGGTGCGCAAGCATATGGGTTAATTTCACTCCGACCCCGAATTCAAAACCGCAGCAGCAGATGCGTCAATACAAGACCTGACCCCTGCTCTATGAATCGGGACATGGCACGGCTCCGGTACTGCGAATATCTGAATTATATCATATAGATCAACGAGTTAACTGGCAAATAGCATGACATTTTGTGCCGTAGGGGACAGGGAAAGTCCGACAGGCTGCTAGATTCCCGGCCCGCGGCTGCGGCTACCGGAGCGGGTTTCCCACCCGCTAGAACACGCGGGCTTGCTTGGCCGCTACCAAGACGCGACCCCGGCTCTTTTCGTTTCACTCCAATGCGCGGGACATCCACCCTGGCCTTGACTTCACCTCGCCTGACCAGCCCCAATCAGAAAACATTTCTACATACGACTCAAGGTCGAATTGCTCCTCCGAATATGGATTATCCAAGATAGAATACCCGAAACCAGCTTGAATTATCTCGTCTACGTGTTCACTTACATTTTTGAACGAATCAAACATTAACATCCCATTTTCCGCTCCGAGCGCTGGAATTTTTGCAACACTTTGGAGTTTTTTTCCATTTGACAAAATAAATATAAATCCAAATTCTATATTCAGATCTAACATCTCGCATGCTTTTAGCAACCATTCTAATCGTTTACTCACTTTTTATCCTTGACTGGAATGTGATCAACAGGTCCTACGTAACCATGTGGTGCTTGAGATGATGCGGCTCCTGTGGGGTGGGCTTCAGGGCCACGTACTTTATTTGTCGGAAATGGGTCCGGCAGCTTCTTGTTGAGATCCTTGAACGCCTTCATGTCACCTGACGTTATTCCTGTTTTTTTGTCAGCCTTCGCCATATCAACTAAAGCCTGTTTCTCCTTACTGAAAACCTTCCCAGCATCCGCCGCCTTCTCTACGCTCTTTGCCACTTCCACAACCCGCTCAACCTTCTGCGCACCTTCGATGGCATGCGCGGCAGCACTGATGCCTGGCACCGGTGACACCACGCCGACAACGTCAATAACCACATTGAGTGCGGCCAGTCCGATGCCCTCACCGGAGCTGATCGAGTTGGCCAGCTCAATCGCATCGGCCACAAAGAACGCAATCTCAATGGGACTCCGCCCATCCGGATCCGTAAACCGATAGGGGTTGTTGTTGGCGTACCAATACCGACTGAAGTTGCTGCCGTTGCTGGTGTCAACCCCGACCGGGTCAACCGACAAGAATCTGCCGATCACCGGATCGTAATAGCGTTGCTGGGCGTACACCAGCCCGGTGTCCGCGTCCATTTCGTGGCCAGTGTAGCCGAGGCCATCGATCGGTGCGGAATAGGCTTCGCCGTAGGGCGCGTAGTCATTGCGCTGGCTGACGATGCCGCTGGCATTGCTCTCGGCGACGATGCTGCCCAGGGCATCGGTGTGCAGGTAGACATCCGGCTGCGGCACGCCGTTGCTGGTTTTGGTTTGTGCCAGAAGGGGGTTGCCCAGCGCGCATGGGTTGGCGGTGAACGCAGCGGTTCTTAACGGCGACGGCCGGTCACCCCAACCAACCCCACCACAACGCCAACCACCCAAACCGTGCTCCGCTTCCGGCCTTGTTGGGCATCGCTGCGCTTAAGCCCAACCTATGGGGCACTGGCGGCCAAGCCGGGACCGGCGCTGTCGAGTAGCACTCGGGAGCGTGCGTTCCGTCGCTGAGCTTGTCGGCGGCGCGCGCGTTTGCGGAGAGTGGGATCGGCAGATGCGTGCGTTGGAGCGGATTGCCGTGGTTGGCGTAAGGTGTAAGTGATGGTCTTAATCGCGGTGGTGAACATGATGCGATGCTAAACAGTGACCCGTTAATTTCCGCAAGTGGATGCAAATCCCGGATTGCGCTGCGCTGCATCCGGGCTACTTGCTGCAAGTTTGTTGGTGTCAACGCACTTTAGAAATGTCCCCTCTGGGGCTCGTCGAAAAAATATTGTCGAGTGAGGTGGATTTGTTCGGCGGCGTGGTCGCAGCGATTGACGGCGCTGCGAAAGTCGCTGGCATGCGACGCCAGGGATGGCGGAAGTAGGCCGCGTCGGGAACTGGCGGCCGACGACGCCAGGGATGGCGGAGGTAGGCCGCGTCGGGAACTGGCGGCCGACGACGCCAGGGATGGCGGAGGTAGGCCGCGTCGGGAACTGGCGGCCGACGACGCCAGGGATGGCGGAGGTAGGCCGCGTCGGGAACTGGCGGCCGGGTCGTGGTCGCGGGCGTACCAGGCCAGGTGTTTGCGGGCGATGCGGACGCCTTGCGGTTCGCCGTAGAAGGCGTGCAGTTGTTGCAGATGTTCGATCAGGAGGGCGCCGATGTCGGCGCGATCCGGCGCTTGGAGCACTTGGTCGGTGGCGAGGTAGTGGTTGATTTCGCGGAAGATCCACGGTCGGCCCTGGGCGGCACGGCCGATCATTACGGCGTCGGCGCCGGTGCGGTGCAAGACGCTGGCCGCTTGTTGCGGCGAGTCGATATCGCCGTTGGCCAGGATCGGTATCGCCACTGCCTGTTTGATTTCAGCGATGGTGTCGTATTCGGCCTGACCCTGATACAGGTCGGCGCGGGTGCGGCCATGCACGGCGAGTGCGGCGATGCCGCAGTCTTCGGCGATGCGGGCGATCTGCACGCCATTTTTGTGCTGGCGATCCCAGCCGGTGCGGATTTTGAGCGTGACCGGTACGCTGACCGCTTGCACGACGGCGCGCAGGATGCGCTCGACCAGGCGTTCGTCCTGCAGCAGCGCCGATCCGGAAAATACGTTGCAGACTTTCTTCGCCGGGCAACCCATGTTGATATCGATGATCGCGGCGCCGTGTTCGACATTGAAGCGGGCGGCGGCGGCCAGCATGATCGGGTCGTAGCCCGCAATTTGCACGCTGACCGGTGTTGGTTCACCGGCGTGATCCAGCCGCAGGCGGGACTTGCGCGTATGCCAAAGACCGGGGTCGGCAATGGTCATTTCGCTGACGGTGAGGCCAGCGCCCAGGCGGCGGCACAATTGCCGGAAAGGTTTGTCGGTGACCCCGGCCATCGGTGCCAGCACCACCCGGGAGGCGATGCGATAGCGGCCAATGTAAAAGCCGACATCGCCGCTTGCGGGTGCTTCGATGGTGCTTGGCAGGGCTTCGTTCATCGCGCGCCGGGAGACGATAACGGATCGCCAAAGCGCGCGCGCACGGCAGCGAAATCCGGCATGGCCGGTGCCGTGCCGGGTTTTTCCACCGCCAATGCGGCTACTCGATTGGCGTGTTGCACGGCCAGCCGAAATGGCCGGTCGGCATAGCGCAGCAGGCCAGCGGCGAGGCCGCCGTTGAAGGCATCGCCGGCGCCGGTGGTATCGATCACGGTGACCACTTCGGCGGGCAGGGCGTAGTAGGCATCCGTATCGCCGCGCTGGTCGCCGCTGGCGTGGGAGACCAAGCAGCCGTGCTCGCCCAGGGTGAGGATGATCGTGCCGACGCCGGTGCGGCGGCACAGCGCGTGCAAGTCGGCGGCGGGCAGCTCCCAGTAGCGGGCGGGCAGGGTGCAGCCAAAGCACTGCTGCATCAGGTGCGCGAACTCGGTTTCATTGGGCGTGAGCAGGTCCGCCGCCTGCACCAGGTCGCGGCTGATGCCAGCGTTGATCGGGGCTGGGTTGAGCAGGCTGGTCACGTTGGCGGCGCGGGCCAGCCGCAGTGCCAGTACGGTGGCGTCGAGGTTGCATTCCAGTTGGCAGACCAACACCTGCGCCTGGGCGATTTCGGGCTGGTGGCGCTGTACGAAGTTTCCGGAAAGTTTTTCGTTGGCGCCGAGCGCGACGCAGATCAAATTGCGACCTTCGCCATCGACGACGATGCTGGAGGCGGCGGTGCTGGCATCGCGGCGGATTTCCCAATCGGCATCGAGGCCATCATCGGTGGCAAAGCGTTTGGCCGTGGCGGCCATGGCGTCGTCGCCGAGTGCGCCCAAAAACAGCGTGCGGGCGCCTTGACGATGCGCGGCGATGGCCTGATTGAAGCCCTTGCCACCGGCGCCGGTGGTGAACCTGCCGATGCGCGATTCACCCGGGGCGGGAAAACGGTCGGTCTGCCAGCAGTGGTCCTGCACATAGCTGCCAACGACCACGACCTCGAAGGGCGACACCGCTGCTGACCTAGCGGAACTGCGTCAGCACGCCGGCGATGGTCGCGGTCATGAAAGTGGCCAGCGAGCCACCCAGTACCGCGATCAAACCGAAGCGCGCCAGATCGACGCGACGTTCCGGTGCCAGGCTGCCGATGCCGCCGATCTGGATGGCGATCGAGGAGAAATTGGCAAATCCGCACAGCGCGTAGGTCAGTATCAATTTGGTGTGTTCGCTGATTTGGCCGACGCCATCGCCCACCGTCGTGACCGACAATTCCAGATAGGCGACGAACTCGTTGATGACGATCTTTTGTCCGATCAAACCACCAGCGATGACGCAGTCGTCCCAAGGTACGCCGATCAGCCAGGCAATCGGCGACAACAGCGTGCCGAGGATGCTGCCCAAGTTGATCGCCAGCGGGGTGGTGCGGCCGATGTTGATCCAGTGGGTCAGGCCACTGAAATCGGCGACCCAACCGATCATTGCGTTGAGCAAGGCGATCAACGCGATAAACGCCAGCAGCATGGCACCGATATTCAACGCCAGTTTCAGACCATCGGCGGCGCCGGAAGCGGCGGCATCAATGATATTGGCGGTGGTGCGTTCCACTTGCACCTTGACCGCGCCACGGGTCAGCGGCTGCCCGGTTTCCGGAATCAAAATCTTGGCGATCAGCAGCGTGGCCGGTGCCGCCATGATCGAAGCGGCCAGGAAGTGTTTGGCAAAAATTGCCTGCGTGGCCGGGTCGGGCCCGCCGAGCATCAGGATATAGGTAGCCATCACGCCGCCAGCGATATGCGCCATGCCGCCGATCATCATCGTCAGCAGCTCCGACTCGGTCATCCGCGCGATGTACGGGCGCACCGTCAGTGGCGCTTCGGTCTGACCGATAAACACGCTGGCGCAAACGCTGGTGGTCTCGGCGCCGGACACGCGCATCACTTTGGTGATCGCCCAAGCCATGCCGCTGACCACTTTCTGCATCAGACCGATGTGGTACAGCACGCCCATCAGTGAAGCGAAAAAAATCACCGTCGGCAACACTTGAAACGCAAAGATGAAGCTGTAGCGCTGGTAGTTGTCGGTATTCGGATCGCCATTGCCGAGCGCCATCGCGCCACCAAAGGCGCGGCCATCGACGAGCGCGCCGAAAATCATTTTGGAGCCTTCCAGGGTGAAGCCCGCAAGGGTGACAAAGCCATGCGCCAGCGCTTCGAAAATCTTGCTGCCCCAAGGCGTCAACAGCACAAAAATCGCAAACGCGATTTGCAAACCGACACCGGTCGCGACCAGAACCCAGTCCACCGATTTCTTGTTGTTGGAGAAAATGAAAGCAATGCCAAGCAGGCAGGCCAGACCAAACAGGCCGAACAATACCGATGTAATCAAGCAAATCTCTCCCCGAACCGATTGCTGCGGATGGATCGGCCACAGTGCCAGCGCCGCACTGCCACGCCGGACAGCCGCCGCAGGCTAGCCGGAAGCGCCGGGCGGAGCAACCGGGCACCGCGCGGCTATCACGTTCGGCAGTGCTGTCGGCTCGTACCTTAGGCGTCGCGCAGAAATAACTTACCTATCTTGCTGGTCCTTATCGCTCGCCTGCGTCGTTGCACAAAGCAAGTAGCCCGGATGCAGCGCAGCGCAATCCGGGGTTTTGGTCCCGGATTGCGCTGCGCTTCATCCGGGCTACGCTTCTACGCTGCTACCGCGTTCGGGCTGTACTTTTGGCGTGCGTCCCGGTGCCGATCGGTTGCGCGGACTGGGTGCGGTGCTTGTCAAGGGTTTTCGAATCCGCGATGCTGCGCGCCTGTCTGCTCTCCGGGGTGTTGCCATGTTCAAGATTGTGTCGGCCGGTGGGATCGGCCTGGGTCTGCTGCTGTGCGCGATTGATGGTCAGGCGGCGACCAATCCAGCGCAGGAAGTGGATGTCTCCAAATTGCTGCAAGCGCCAACGCTGCCATTGGCGATCCGTTTGGATTTGGACCGCGCGGTGACCCGTGGCGGCGTGCTTACCCTGAGTTGGAATGACGATTTGCTGCACGATCTCGGCATCGACCGCGTTGGTGCAGTGCGCGGCAAGGTCAATCAGGACCGCGTCCTGCGTAGTTTTGTGCTGACTGCCGACAGCGCGTTTGAAGTGGACGCGCGCGATCTGAGTGTGCGTGGCATCGCCGGTGGTCAAGGCCAGTTGCTAGCGCGCGAGCAGTTCCTGGTTGGCGGCCAGCGGATCGATTGGCAGAACCCGCGCTTGAGCGTGCGGCCCGGTGCGGAGCCGCGCATTGATCTGCACAGTGGCAACGGCGAGGCGCTGTTCTATGTCGACAAGATCATGTACGAGTTTGTCGAAGGCGGCCGCAGCTTCCGCATTCGCAGTGCCGATATCGTGATTTCGGCGCTGTTGGCGGAAAAAATGCGCAGTCCGCAGGCGGCGGGTCTCGCCGTCGGCGAGGTCAAGCTGTTGGCGCCGGTCGACAACTGGATCGCCGCCAAAGCGATTCGTGCTCCCAATGCACCGTATTGGCCGGGACGTGCGGTTACCGATCAGGTCGGCGCGCCGCCCGGAGCCATCTGGGAAGCCGACGTGTTCATGAAGTCATTCACTGCGGCCGTTATGCGCTGCGGTACCTGTGACGCCAACAATCTGAACTGCAGCACCGGCGGCTGCGATGGCCCGGTTGCCGCTGGTTTGGGCAAAGTGGTATTCGCCCCCAGCTCGACGCTGACCAACAACCGCAATCGCGGTAGTTTGCTGCCCACGGTCAATGATCCGCTCGGCACCAGCACGGCGTTGTATGGCGCCGATGTGCCCTGGTACGACAAGTTCAGTTCGGCCCCGAACAACGCCAATTTCAATTACCCCTATCTGGGCAATGACCAGCACCCGAATCTGATCTGGAGTCTGTACCGGCGCGATGCCGATGGTTCGATCACCCAGATTGGCCGCTCCGGCATGAAGCACGCTTTCCTGACCACCAATCAAAATCCGCCGGATCCAGCGGATACTTGCCAGTCCGACAACGGTAGCCATGTCCTCGGCCGCGCCTGCCAGGATACCTATGGCACCGGCAACAACGACAACACGACGGATTTAGGGCCACCGCGCGAGCTGATCGCGGGCTTCGGCATCTGGGGTCGGTGCGGATCGGTGTTTGATCCCGATTGCAATGGCGTCGAGAACTTCCCCGTTGGCAGCTTCACCAACCGCATGCTGGTCGATGAAGCGGATATGCCCGCCGCCGCCGGTGGCATCAGCTATCTGTTCGAGTCCTGGTACGTGGTGCGCGATGACATCAATATCTACAACACCATGGCCAATCGAGGGGTGGTGCCGAGTTGGGGTGGCAGCGCCTGGAGTATTGGCAACTCCGGCGATGCTTACGCGCTCGGTCCGGCGATTGATCGCTGGCTCGCCGCTGGCACCGTATCGCCGGCGGCAGTCAATCAGGAACTCAACGTCGCCCGCAGTGTGATCGCTGGCAGCACCGCCGGTGAGACCATTTACGAGTCCGGCCACAGCAAGGTGGCGGTCAAAACGACCAACCTCGGCGACGGCACTTGGCGTTACGACTATGCGGTAATGAATTTCGACTATGCCCGCGCGGCGACGACTGGCGTCGAATCCACGCATACGCTGCGCGTGCTGCGCAATCACGGCTTCAAGTCGTTTTCGGTGCCGCACGCGCCGGGCGTGGCGATCAGTGCCGTGGTCTATGCCGATGGCGATGTGATCCGGCCGGACTGGGTGCAAACCGACGATGGCAGCAATTTCATCTGGACGGCGCCGAGTGCTGCCGCCAGCCTTGACTGGGGCGTGATGACCCG
>Ga0210033_1000439_pt1 | contig 39271 bp, 35 predicted proteins | sample CryGeymeta201501_FD_185465 | JGI IMG/M metagenome (GOLD analysis project Ga0210033, IMG submission 185465) | Groundwater microbial communities from Crystal Geyser aquifers in Utah, USA - Crystal Geyser metaG 2015-01 (SPAdes) (version 2) | ecosystem: Environmental > Aquatic > Deep subsurface >... | reverse complement strand
CACGGCCTGGCCGGCGAACTTCTGCAGGCCGGTCAGCATGCCCGCCGCCGCCAGCAGATCGAGGTAGTGGGCCAGGGTGGTGGTGTTGCCGGCGTCCTGCAACTGACCCAGCATCTTGGTGTAGGACAGCACCTGCCCCGAGTAGCGGCAGCCCAGTTCGAACAGGCGACGCAGCAGCGCCGGCTTGTCCACGCGGGTCAGCAGCAGCACGTCACGCGCGATGCTGGTCTCGATCAGCGAGTCCAGCACGTAGCGCCGCCAGCGGGCCGGTTCGGCGACCAGCGGAGCCGCGCCGGGATAGCCGCCAAAATAGAGATAGTCCTCGAGGCTGTACCCGAAGGCCGCACGCATTTCGGCGAAGGACCAGTGCGACAGGTGCAGGGTCTCGAAGCGTCCAGCCAGACTCTCGGTGAGCCCGCGCTCGATCAGCAGCGGCGCCGAGCCCAGCAGCACAACCTGCAGCGGTCGCCGCTGGCGCGTGTCCTCGTCCCACAGGTGCTTGACGGTTTCCGACCAGTGCTCGACCTTCTGCACCTCGTCCACCACCAGCAGGCCACCGTCGGCGCCGGCCTCCAGCCGCGCCGCTTCCCACTGCTGGCGCAGCCATGCGCCATCGCGCAGCGTCGGCTCGTCGGCACTGACGAAACGCACCGGGCGCTGCAATCGCTCGGTCACCTGCTGCACCAGCGTGGTCTTGCCCACCTGCCGCGCCCCGGTGACCACCTGCAAGTGGCGCCGTGGCTCTGCCAGCCGACGGGCCAGCTCGGCGGCTTGTGGGCGTTGGTACGTGTCCTGCGTTTTACGCTCCATGTTGAGTAATTTTACTCAACGTAATGCGCAGTGCAAGCAGTGGTGGCCCCGAAGTAAACGGCGGCGACATCCTCGACAAGCTGTTCCGTGGGCGAGGACATGGTCATGCAGCCAGCGCCTCGCGCACCTGCTCACGTTGGCTCCATGGGACCGGCTGCACGTCATAGCTCCTCAGCGCATCAACTACGGCTGACGACACCGTTGCCTCTGAGTCGTTCAGCAGCGCATATGCGCGGGACTCCGGGGACCGCACTTCCTTGGTGTCGATCCAGGAGAAAGCCACCGCCTGCGCGGTGTCCTTGTTCGGGCGGTTGATGGTCTGCACGATGCGCTCAGGCTGTTGTCTCGATTTCGGAATCACGAAGTCGAACAGGTGATCGTAGCCGGTCTTGCCGGCAAACTTGGCCTTCGGCGTATATCGAATGTCATGTACATCGAGCCACGCGACAACATCCTCGTAGAACAGGCTCGCTACCATCGGCACAGCCAGATAGAACATATCGTTCACCGCCAGCATGGCCTGCACGAGGTTGTGCTTGCGCAGCGCGAAGTTGTCAGGTGAAGCGTGGACCTGGAGCGCCTTGCCCGCGAGCTGTACGCCGAAGCCATTCAACGTCATTTTCAGCAGGTCCTGGCGCTTGCGACTTTTGAGCTTGCAACCGCTCTGTTCCAGGTCGTCGATCGTGTACCCGTCGTCGGTCAGGATGAAGCCGCCGTTTGCATTCTTCGCGTAGATCTGGAGGTAGTCGTTGTGCCGATCGAGATACGGCGTCGTGATCTCGACCCATTGATCGATCTGGCGCAGAACGGACTTGTCCTTCAGCCATGCGTGGTAGGCGTCCATCAACCGCTGGATGTCCTGGATCATGTGAAGAGCCCCCGTTCAATGTGCGGCGGCTGCGTGACGTTGCAGAACCGCAGAAAGTCTTCAAGCGTCGCCCACGCGTCGCCGACGTCGCGGAACCGGTCTGGCGAGACCGGCACGGCCCACTTGTCGCCGTAGCCCTCGCGGTACACGTGGAGATGCGGCGCGGGAACCTCCTCGTCGTCCGGGTTGCGGTGAGGAGCGCCGCCCAGATCGAGCCGAACCAGCACCACCACCTGCCGGCCGCGGTTCTGCATCTTGACCTTCAGCAGGTCGATGCGCCCGCGGCTCAGGTCGAGCAGGAACTGCTCCCGCTTGTCGGCCGATTGAAGCGAAAGCACCAGCGACTGCCCTCCCATCGGGAAGTCGCTCCGATCCTCGTTGGCTCGGTGCTTCTCCATTGCGATGAGGGCGTCGGCCTCAGCTTGCGTCAGGTTGATGTCGGCCATCATTCCACCCCTTCCGCCATGCACTCGGCGAGGTAGTCGTTCAGCGCGGCCTTGTACGCCTCGCGGTCGCCGTGGAACAGCACCCGGCTCGGAAGCAGTGTCACATCGCCCAGCCGGATCGTCTCGTTGTCGCGGTCGAACGCGTCGTTGAAGTCGGCGTGGTCTTCGTAGTAGACGCGCGCGCCGGGCGACTGCACGAGCGCGTCGCGGTGGATGCGGTAGAGAAACGATACGATGGTGTCCGCCGCCTGCGCGGCGAGCGTGGCTTGCCGGAGGTCGAGCCGCGCCGAGAAGCCGTCGCGGCCGTGGGAGGCCATGCCGTAGCCATTGCGCAGTTCGCAGAGGCCCTGGATGGTCTGGAGCAGTCCGCGGATTGTCTTCTCCACCGAGTCGCGCGCCTTCGCCGGGTCGGGATGGTTGCGCGGCAGCAGCGCCAACCGGTTGGTGGTCTCTCTCAAGAGCTTCGGAGCGTCCCAGTTGGTATCCGCCGGCTGGCCGATGTCCGCGAGCACCGTCTTGCAGACCGACTCGACCAGCGTCTTGGAGAGGTCGAAGGCGAAGTCGGGTACGCTCTCCAGCGCATTCTCGATGGCGTGGAGCTGCTGCTCGATGGCCTCGGCGAGCGGGCCGTCGAGCACCGCCGCACGAGTGCCGGCCATCTCAAAGCGAGCGCGAGCTGTGGACACCTCAGCCATGGGCGACCTTTACTCGGACGCTGCCGCGCAGCAGGCGTGGCAGCAGATAGTCGCGCATCTCGGCCAACTGCACGTTCTCTTTGACACAAGCCGTGAGTAGATCGAAGAGCGGATCGGCCGTTTGCTGATACGTTGCAATCATATCGCCAGTCGGCACAACGACCGGCAGCGGACGGAAGTTCTTCTTGCTGATCTCAGGGAAGGTCGTACCACTCGCGTGGCCCTTGATTGCCTCCATTGAGGTGAAGGCCCAGTTGAGAACAAACGTCGGGGGCAATGGGCCGTCGCACACCATCGCGATGAAGCCCTGGTTGATCGCAGTCGGCACGCCAGCGATAGCCAGGTAACCCACCGGCGCTCGCGAAGACATCAGAACCGTGCCAACGGGCAGGATGCCGGAACTGATGTTGTTGACGCCGGCATCCGTGATGCGGCGCTCCGTGTTGAGCAGAACCGGATGCGACAGGCGCGACATGTCCTTCGGCGTCGCCCAGCAATGCTCGCCGCCGTCCCAATACTCGGAGTGCTTCGTACTTGGCGTGCCACCACCCTTTGCAGTGACCACATCGCGAATCGCCTTCACCTCCCACCCCTCCGGCACGGGGCCGATGGCGGAATCGACGAAGCGGATGGGCAGGGCGTCGAAGACGGGCTGGGGCATGGAGGGGAAGGCGGTCGCGCCGGCGGCCTTGGCCTTCACCGGCTCGAAGTCCACGAACCACGCGCGGAAGATCGCCCGCGCCAGCCGCTCCAGCGCTTGGGCCGTGCGCCGGTTCTGCTCGATCTTGTCGTCGAGCGCACCGAGGACGGTCCCGATTGAGTGTCGCACTTCTGGCGGAGGGACGGGAAACTCGGCCTCCTCAATTGCGGCCACTGAGACGGCGGGATAAGCCGACCCATGCGCGCGCGCCGTGAGGTACTCCGTGAAGGATCGGGCTGAGACTGCGTAGTAGATGAAGCGCTGATCTGACTGGTCGATGGCGCGCAGAACCGCGAATCCCGTAGACACTACGGTGTTTGGCTTGGTCTCCGACAGATATGCGAATGAGCGAAGATTCGGTCGAACGGTTGCAAGTATGGTGTCGCCGGGCCGTACGAGGCGCTGTGCACGGCTGGGTGCTTCGGCAATTGGCATCTTCGTCGGAGGCGTCGAGAGTGCGCCAGTGCCGACAGAGGAAATGTCAATGTACTCGATCTCATCGTGAGGCCAGCTTCCGTCCCGCTTGTCCGGATTGACCCGACAAATGTCGCCAAGCCGTCCCGGCCGCCAACCGTTAGCCTGCATTTCAGGCATCGGCCTGTTCCCGCGCGACGACTTGTGCGAGCCGCTCCCGCACTACCGACATCAAGCGCTCCCCCGCCCCAAAGCACGCCTCCAGCTCCGCCAGCAGCCGTGGGTACTTCTCCGCGAACGGCTCGCCGTCGTCCTCCTGCGCCTCGGCGCCGACGTAGCGGCCAGGGGTGAGCACGAAGCCGTGCTTGCCGATGCCGGCGATGGTCTCGGCCTTGCAGAAGCCCGGGATGTCGCGGTACTCCCACGCGCCGTGCTCAGCCTCGTCCCACCAGCCGGGCGCGGGCTCGCCGCGCCACTGGCGGAAGGCGTAGACGATGCGGCCGAGGTCGGAATCGAAGTTCGGGTCGCCCATGCCGTCGGCCAGCATGCTCTCGCCATCATCGCCGCCGGTGAGCACGCGCAGCGTCCGGGTCTGCAGGGTGCCGAGCTTGCGGGCGTCGATGAAGAGCGTCTCGCCCTTCCGGTCGCGGCCGCCGTGTTTGAGGTTCTTGCCGGTCTTGTCGCGGGTGAGGAACCACAGGCAGGCGGGGATGCCGGTGGTGAGGAAGAGCTGGGCCGGCAGCGCGACGATGCAATCCACCAAGTCGGCCTCGACGATGCGGCTCCGAATCTCGCCCTCGCCGCCGGTCCCGGTGGAGAGCGAGCCGTTGGCCATCACGAAGCCGGCCACGCCGCCGCCCTTGCCGTTGGGCGGCGCGAGGTGGTGGATGAAGTGCTGGATCCAGGCATAGTTGGCGTTGCCGACCGGCGGCGAGCCGAAGCGCCAGCGCACGTCGTCGGCCAGCAGCTTGCCTGACCAATCCGAGATGTTGAACGGTGGATTGGCGAGGATGTAGTCGGCCTTGAGGTCGGGGTGCAGGTTGCGCAGGAAGCTGTCGGCGGGCTGGCTGCCCAGGTTGGCCTCGATGCCGCGGATGGCGAGGTTCATGTGCGCCAGCCTCCAGGTGGTGGGGTTCGATTCCTGCCCGAAGATCGAGATGTCGGTCTTGCGCCCGCCGTGGGCTTCCACGAAGCGTTCTGACTGCACGAACATGCCCGCCGAGCCGCAGCAGGGGTCGTAGACGCGACCCTCGTAGGGTTCGAGCATCTCGACCAAGAGCCGGACGATGCAGCGCGGCGTGAAGAACTCGCCGCCGAGCTTGCCCTCGGCCTGGGCGAACTTGCCGAGGAAGTACTCGTAGACGCGGCCCAGCGTGTCGCGAGCCTTGGCGCGGTCGCCCTTGAAACCAATGTCGGCGATCAGGTCGATCAGCCCCTTCATCTTCTCCGGCGCGATGCCACGGCGGGCGTAGTCGCGCGGCAGCTTGCCCTTGAGGTTGGGGTTGTCGCGCTCGACGGCGAGGATGGCGTCGTCGATCAGCGTGGCGATGTCGGGGCGCGCGGCCTGGTTCTGCAGGTTGGCCCAGCGCGATTCCGGCGGCACCCAGAAGACCCGCTCGGCGGTGTATTCGTCGCGGCTTTCCAGCAGGCTTTCCAGCTGCGGTCCGGTGATGCCGTCGGCTGCCAGCTCGGCCTTGAGTTCGTCGCGCCGCGCCTCAAACGAGTCGGAGATGTACTTCAGGAAGAGCAATCCGAGCACGACGTGCTTGTACTCGGCGGCGTCGATCTGCCCGCGCAGGGTGTCGGCCGACTTCCAGAGGATTTCGGCTCGGGCCAGGTCGCTGTTGTTGGTTTCACTGGTCGCCATCAGGGCTCCGTCTCGGTTTCATTCGTGGCACCGCATCCGGCGGGGTTTCTTGGGCGCTGCTCGGGAGGCCTAACGCCTGCGTCATGGGCGCGAGCTTGGGTCTGGATCACGCTCGGAGCGCATGAGGGCAGCACGGGGAGCGCCTGAACGAAGGGCTCGGGTATGGGAGCCCCCGATCGGAAGCTGGCGTTACCACACAAACCGCTCCTGAAAGAGGATCTCATGCTCGAGATCGTGCCTGACGCAGAGGCTTCCGCCAACCGCCTCGTACGCCGCCGCCTCGTGGCGGCGTTCCGTGCCGAGGTCGACGAACGCGTCGACGAACGCGTCGGTGACGGCAACGTCCGAGAACTCAGAGACCGAAGCGGAAGGCCGCGGTCACATTGAGCTGCCACGGGTCCGACGCGCCGTGGCCGTCCACGAGCATCCTCGGGAAGCCGAAGGTCACGAGCAGGTCGAGCATCGGACCGTCGTCACCCTCGACCGTGTAACCGCCGCCGAAGTCCAGCGCGAGGAGCTTCTCTTTGAAGTCCGCGTAGGTGAAGATCAGCCGAGCGATCAGGAAGAGCGCCGGGGTCAGGTTCACGGTCGCGCCGACGGGCAGGACGAGGTCGGTGATGGTCTTGTTGGCGAAGATGGCGCGGAAGAAGAGCCCGGTGTCGACAGCGAGCCTGCGCGCGAGCATCAGGCGGAAGGGCACGCCGAACATGGCGCCGAAGTCGCTGCCGGTGGCGGTTGGCAGGATCAAGGTCAGCTCCGCGGCGAGCTGCAGGGTCTCGTCGTGCAGGACCTGGAAGCGCGCGTAGGGCGTCACGACGCCTAAGTTGAAGTCCTTGGTGAGCTGGAAGGGCAAGAGACCGCTGCCCCCGAGATTCCTGGACGCGCCATCGCTGTTGGACATGGCGCCCTGGCGGTAACGGCTGATGCCGAGCTCGAGATCGTCCGTGACCCCGAAGGCGGCGCCGAGCGAGAGGAAGGTCGCCGTGTCGAAGGCGCTGGTCACGGGGTTGAACGTGCGCCCAACACCCAGGGTCGCGTCCGCGCGCAGGGTGCCCGAAGGCAGAGTGATACCGCGCTGGCTGTAGGCCACCTCGTCGTGGGCAGGCGTGTCGTCGTCCGAGAGCCTCGCGCCGAAGGGGTTCACCTCGGGCTCCGAGACCGTGTCGGCCGCGGCAGCAGGGGCGGTATCGGTCGCGGCAGGAGTCGTCGAATCGTCCGGCTGCGCGACCCCGCCGTCCGCATCCTGAGCACTCGCGGTCGACGCAGCCATCACGAGGGCCAGCGCGGTTAGCGCTGTGAGATGCTTGTTCATTCCCCGGTCTCCTGAGTTTCCGCTGCGCGACGCTCCGCTGGACCCCGGGCGGCCTCTCCGTGGTGCGTGCGTGTCGGGAGCCTACGCACAAGTCAGCCCGAAACGCATCCAAAACGCCAGCTAACGCACAGGGGAGCGCGGCCGTAGCCTGTGACAGCCTCCGATTCGCGCTTGCGGCACCAGGGGACGTCAGCGCATGATCACCAGAGTTGGGGGGGAGACCCAACGCATGGATAGGCTTGTACTCGGCATCGACTTGGGCACCACCAACTCGGTGGCAGCCGTGGCTGATGGTGGACAGGTGCAGGTCATCTCGCACCGCGACGACCAGCACCTGATCCCCTCCGTGGTCTCGTTCCACCCGGATGGCAGGGTCCTGGTGGGCGAGGAGGCGCGGGAGCGGCGCCTGGTCGACGCCGAGCACACCGTCTACTCGGTGAAGCGCCTGATCGGGCGGCCCTTCGTGAGCGAGGAGGTGCGCCACGCGCAGGAGCGGTTCGCCTTCAAGCTCGTACAGAGCTCGAGCGGCGGCGTGGTGGTGAAGGTGCGCGAGGATACCTACACGCTGACTGAGGTGAGCGCCCTGGTGCTGCGGGAGATCCGCCGCATCGCCGAGGACCGCCTCGGCCGCAGCATCACGGACGCGGTGGTCACCGTGCCGGCGAACTTCAACGAGCTGCAGCGCAGCGCGACCAAGGCCGCGGGCCAGGTGGCGGGGCTCTCCATCGCGCGCATCCTCAACGAACCGACCGCTGCCGCGCTGGCCTACGGCATGGGCGAGAGGCGTGGCGCGCGGGTCGCGGTCTACGACCTCGGTGGCGGCACCTTCGACCTGAGCATCCTCGAGCTCGAGGACGACGTCTTCGAGGTGGTCGCCACCGGCGGCGACAGCTTCCTGGGAGGGGACGACCTCGACGTCGTGCTGGCGGAGCGCATGGCCGATGAGTGCTCGAGGCGCCACCGCTGGGATCCGCGCGAGGATTACCAGGCCTTCGAGCGCCTGCGCGCGGCGGCCGAGTGGAGCAAGTGCCGACTCTCCTCGGAGCACGAGGCCAAGCTGGTGATGGAGGAGCTGAGCTACGGCAGGGACGGCAAGGCGATCGACCTCGAGTTCCAGATCGCACGAGCCGAATTCGAGGGCTTGATAAGGCCGCTCCTCGATCGCTCCTTCCAGGTCTGCGACAAGGCGCTGGCGGAGGCGGGGCTGTCGGCGAACGAGGTCGACGAGGTGATCCTGGTGGGCGGCTCGACGCGCGTGCCGCTCGTGCGGCGCATGGTCGAGGAGTACTTCGGCACCAAGCCGCGCATGGACATCGATCCCGATCTGGTCGTGGCCCAGGGCGCGGCCATCCACGGCTACGCGCTCTCGGGCAAGCTCGGCAGCAAGAAGGGCGCGAAGGGTCTCGCGGGCATCAACCTGCGGCGACTGAGCGCCAAGGAGCGCGGTGACGCCCAGGACGCTCGCGAGGCGCGCGCGCGTTCGCTGCCCGCGCAACCAGCCTTCGCGCCCCAACCTCCGCCGCCCCTCGCGCTGCCGCCGAAGGAGAAGGCCAGGCCCACACGGCCGCCGCCACCGCTGCCCGATCTGCCGCCACCGTCCCGGCCTCCGCCGCCCATGGTCGCCATCGCGCCCGCCATCGCCATCGAACCGGACGAGCCCTTCGCGGAGGCGAAGTCGCGACACGCGGGTCGGCCCGCGATGCCGCGCACGCCCACCATGCCGCGCACGCCCACCATGCCGCGCACGCCCACGGCGATGGGCGCGCCGCACGCTGTCCACGCCAGCGATGGGTTGGACGAGATCGACGATCCCTTCGGGTCGGAGGCGCAGCTCGACGACCTCGAGGCCGAGCCCTTCCTCGACGAGCTCGGGCCCACGCCCTTCGCCGAGCGCGTGTCGGAACCCTTCGGCGACGCGTTCGCGCCGCAGCCTCCGCGCCCCGGACGGGAGGCCACGATCTCGTTCGGGATCCCCGCGCGACCTGCCGTCGACGAGGGGCCCAGCATCCAGGTGGACGCCGGCTACGAAGCATTCGCCGAGACGCTCGCCCCCGGGGTGTTCGAACGCTCCGACTCGACCGAGTTCGAGCTCGAGCTCCCAAGCCTCGACGACATGGACGCGCTGCCACCGGCGGACGAGCCCGCCATGGCGAGTCCTCCCGCGGCTCCGCCGAGGCCCGCGCCGCCCGCGCCCTTCCTCGCCGCGCCCCCGCCGAGGCCCCCGTCGCCCGCGCCCTTCCCAGCCGCGCCTCCGCCGAGGCCCGCGCCGCCGATGGCCTTCGCGGACACCTCGCTGGCCTTGCCCCAGCCACCCGCCGCGCCTCCCACCATGCACGAGCCCGAGTTCGAACCCGAGCTCGAGCCCGAACCCATGCCGCCCACGCCCGCCGCGCGGCCCGTGCTCTCCATGTCCGCACGACCTCCACCTCTGTTGATGGACGTGACGCCCTACTCCCTGGGCATCGAGATGGCGGGCGGCTTCTGTCAGCACCTGATTCGCCGCAACGCACCCATCCCCGCCGAGCAGACGCGCGTGTTCACCACCGCCAAGGACGACCAGACCAGCGTCCGCGTCAGCGTCTGCCAGGGCGAGGAGCGCCTCTTCGCCGACAACCAACAGCTCGGAGAGATCGAGCTCAGTGAGCTGCGCCCGGCGCCTCGTGGCGAGGTGAAGGTCGAGGTCGCCTTCTCGATCAACGCCGATGGGACGCTCGAGGTGCGCGCCAAGGACGAGGACACGGGTCGCGTCGAGAGCGCCCACATCAACCTGCTGGGCGGCGCCGACGACGCCGAACTCGATGCCATGCGCGCCCGCCAGGAGGCGCTCATGGAGCGCGCATGAGCGACTCCCTCGACGGCCTCGACTACTACACGCTCCTGGGCGCCGCAGAAGACGCGACGACGCGAGAGATCAAGGGTGCATTCAAGCGCTTCGCACGCAAATATCATCCGGATGTGTACGTGGACGCACCGACGGAGAAGAAGGATCGCGCAGCGCAAATCTATCGCCGAGGCAGCGAGGCATTCCAGGTCCTCACGGATCCGAAGTGCCGCGAGGCGTACGACAAGGTCCTGAACGCGGGCAAAGCCCTGAGGCTCACGCCCGAAGAGATGGATCGCGCCCTCGCGCCCGAGCCCGAGGCCGCGCCCCAGAAGAAGCGGGGCCACCCGGTGACCACGAGCGCGGCGCGGGCCTACTTCGACAAGGCCGTGGAAGCGTCCAAGGCGCAGGATTGGCGCGCGGCTTGGAAGGCGCTTCGGGCCGCCCTCGAGCTCGAGCCCGACAACGCCTTCCTGCGCAAACGCTTCGGTCAGGTCGATCGCGGTCTACGCGACGGCAGCCTCTACTAGGCGGCCGACGCAGGAGACGAGAAAGATCGCGACGCTTCGGGACTCGAATCGTCCTGGGCCACGCGCACGAATCCATGATCACTGCCGACACACGCACCCGCATGTGTGAATGGTCACGGGTGGGGGGATACCACAATTGCTCCTGAGCGATAGCCTCGCACCTTCTCGAACCAAGGACTCCTCCATGCGAACCGTGTTCCGGGTGCTCGTTCCGGTCCTGATCCTCGCCTCAGGCTGCGGCAGCAGCGGCGAGCCGGCCACGGCAGGAGGCGGCGGCACACCGGGCACGACTCCGACCGCTCCGACCGCACCGGCTGCGGCGCCGATCACCGCACAGGTGTGCGCGGGCGCGAACCACACCTGCGTCATGCGCGCCACGGGCGAGGTGTTCTGCACGGGCGCGAACCTCGACGGCGAGCTCGGCGACTCCACCTCGCAGACGCGCTGGTCGTGGGTTCCCGTCGCCGGCCTCACGGGGGCTCGCTCCCTCGCCTGCGGCGCGGGCCACACCTGCGCCATCACAGGCGAAGGCGCGGTGAGCTGCTGGGGACACAACGAGTACGGTCAGCTCGGCAGCGGCAACACGGACGTCACGCACCGCCCCGTGGCGGTCACCGCGATCGCCGACGCGGTCGAGCTGGCACTCGGAAGCGACTTCTCGTGTGCACGCCTGCGAAGCGGCCAGGTGAGCTGCTGGGGACGTGGTGAGAACGGTCGCCTCGGTGACGGCGCGGTCGCGAACCGCTCCGCGCCCGCCCCCATCACGGGCCTGACGGACGTGACGCAGATCAGCGCGGGACGCGCCCACGCTTGCGCGCGCAAGACCGACGGCACGGTCTGGTGCTGGGGCACGGGTTCGTCGTCACAGCTGGGACAAGGGGAAGCGACCCGCGACTCACGGACGCCGGTGCAGGTGCCGGGCGTGACGGGTGCGACGTTGGTCGCCGCGGGCGGCAACCACAGCTGCGCAGCCAACGCGACCCAGGTGCAGTGCTGGGGACAGAACGACTCCGACCAGGCCGGCGTGGCGTCGCCCGAAGGGCAGCGCAATGTGGGCACGGCCGCCGTGGTGGCGGGCCTCACGGGCGTGACGCAGCTCGATCTCGACGTCAGCCGAAGCTGCGCTCGCGTGACGGACGGCCACGTGAAGTGCTGGGGCTACAACAACTACACGGCCATCATGCTCGGGACCGGCAGCCAGGAGCGCACCGTGTCGACACCGACCGACGTGACCAACGTGACGGTGGCCCGCTTCGACACGGGCCCGGGCCATGCCTGCGGCATCAGCGCGACCAACCAGCTGGTGTGCTGGGGAGCGGCCGCAGACGGACGCCTGGGCAACGGAGAGCCGCAGTCGCTGCACGAGGCCGCCGTGCTCGTGCCCGACGTGAACGCAATGACCGCGCAGGCCAGCACCGCCGCGACCTTCCCCGCGACGCCCGGCACGCTGGTGGCACGGACGGAGTTCGCGGTGGGCAGCCACTCGGTCTGCGGCATCATCGGCGGTGGGCGCATTCTGTGCTTCGGCGCGGGTGGCGACGGACGCCTGGGTGCGGGCTCGACGCGCGCGAACCCGTCGCAAGATGGCGTCCCCGTGGCCGGCATCGAGGACGCCGTGCAGGTGGACACCGGGCTCTCCCGTAGCTGCGCGCTGCGCCGCAACGGCACGGTGGCGTGCTGGGGAGCGCTGACGAACAACATCGCCAGCAGCTCGCCTCTGCCCATCGACGGCATCACCGACGCGACCTTCCTCGCCGTCGGCGGCACGGCCTATTCGATGACCGCCTGCGTGATCCATCAGGACAAGGGCGTGAGCTGCTTCGGCAGTCCGCTCGGCGCGAGTGGTCGCCCCGACCTGACGCCGACCCGCATCGAGAGCCTCACAGGCGTCACGGCGCTGCGCGTCGGCGTGGACGCCGCATGCGCGCTGCTCGAGAACGGACACGTCGAGTGTTGGGGCTCGGGCAGCTACGGCCAACTCGGCAACGGCGCGACGGACCGCTCCGCGACCCCCGTGGAGGTCGTCGGCGTGCGTGACGCCACCGCACTCGGCGGCGGCGGATACAACTACTGCGCACGCCACCGCAACGGATCGATCGCGTGCTGGGGAAGCAACGAGGACGGTCAGCTCGGCAACGGCGAGTCGGGTCGCGACAAGAACAAGGCCACGCCGCAAGAGGTCCACGGCCTGCGCGGGGTCGCATCGCTCGGCAACTTCGGCGGGTCCGTATGCGTCGCGCTGAGCAACGGCTCGGGCCAATGCTGGGGCGCCAACGACTTCGGTCAGTCGGGCCATGGCGACAGCGAGATCGACGACGTCACGGCGCCCTGGGAGTACATGCGCGCCAGCACGCCAGACGTCGCCGCGATGGGCAACCTGGTGCAGATGGGCTGCGGTTGGAACTTCTGCTGCGGCCTGCACGCAAATGGACAGGTCTCGTGCGCGGGCTCGACGCCCATCGGTGGAAGCGGTGGCTTCCTCGGCATGTCGAACCGTCGCAGCACTACGCCGATCGCCGCCACCGGCGTCACCTACGCCGTCGCCGCTGCGGCGGCGAACTAGTCGCGGAGGGAGGCGAGCGCGGGGACGTGGGCTTCACCGGATTGTGGTGTCGCGAGACATCAAGCCGGTGGGGCACCACGGCTGCCATCGCGTGAACGCGAGCGGTTGCTAGGCTCGCCTTGCCGGTGCGGACGCATCGTCACGACATGGGAGGGTGCTCGCCATGCGGGTGCTGGTCATCGAAGACAACCCCAAAATCGCTGGATTCCTCGAGCGTGGGCTCACGGCCGAGGGGCATCGGGTCGACGTCACGCACGATCTGGCGAGCGCGCGCCAAGCCATGAGCGCCGACGAGTACGATCTGTTGCTGGTCGATCGCATGCTCCCCGACGGAGACGGTCTGGCCCTGGTGCGCGAGCTGCGCCGAGCGCGCAACCGAACGCCGGCGATCTGCCTGACGGCGCGGGATCGAGTCGAGGAACGGGTCGAGGGCCTGTATGGCGGGGCCGACGACTACCTGGTCAAGCCCTTCGAGTTCGAGGGGTGCTCGCTCGCGTCGCCGCCGTGACGCGTCGCGCGCCGGAAGCGGATCGCATGGTGGTCCGCGATCTCGTGATCGACGTCGCAGGACGCCGCGTCTATCGCGCGGACGAGGAGCTCTCGCTCACGACGCAGGAGTTCGCGCTGCTGCGCTACCTGGCCGAGAACGCGGGGCGCGTGCTGTCTCGTACGCGCATCCTGGACGCGGTCTGGGGCGTCACCCACGATCCGCGCACGAACGTGGTCGATGTCTACATCAGCTACCTGCGCGCCAAGGTGGACAAGGGCTTCGACCGACCGCTGATTCGCACCGTGCGTGGCGCCGGATACGTGCTCGAGGATCATCCACGGTGAGCCACTGCGTCGCGCGTGAGATCGCCACCAGCGGGACGGGCATCCTCGTCGCCACGCTGCTGGTGGTCGGAGGCGCCACGGGCGTCGTGCTCCACACGCGTCAGGTGCACGCGCTCGACGAAGCGCTCCTGGCCGCGGCGCATGGACGCGCGCATCCGACCGTGCCCGGGCGGGTCGAGGTCGAGCACAGCCGTTCGCCCTACGCGACGTGGCTGGTGTGGCCAGGCGATTCACTCGTGCCCGACGAGGTCGTGCGTCAGGCGCAGCACGCCGAGCGACCGACCTTCGTGACCGTCCACGAACAGCGCGTGGTGCTCTTGCCCTTCGAGGTCGAGGATCATTCTCCCGGCCACTCGCGCGGACTCGCCGCCGCCGCTGCGCCGCGCGTGACCTTGGCCCGCAGCGCAGGCGCGCTTCACCGCGGAGGCGGCGCACGAGCTGCGCACACCCGTCACGGCGATGCTCGGAGAGTTGGACGTCGCGCTGCGCAGCGCACCGAGGTCGTGTGCGACGCGGATCGCCGGTGCGAACTTCGCCATCGGCGTCGGGGACGGCCTGATCGTCGGCAGATTGCACGGCGCCATCGCCACCTCCTCGACCCGTGAGCGACGCTGGTTCGACAGCGAAGGCCAAGAGCTCCACCACGTCCTCGACCCACGCACGGATCGTCCCGCCGCGGGCTCCATCGATTCGGCGACGGTGATCGCGGGCGACACGGCGACGGCCGACGCGCTCGCCACGGCGCTCCTCGTCGATCCCAAGCCCGTGCTCGCGACGGTAGCGACGCTGGGCCTGCACGCGCTCGCCAGGGATCGCGACGGCAGCTGGTGGATGACCGCAGGCGCGCCCGCGAGGGGCGCACGAGGCGCCGACACGGTCCTGCCCTGGAGCACGGAGGCGTCGACATGAGCCGCGCTCTCCCCAGCTCCCTTCGGCTCTTCTTGCTGCTGGTTGTGGGCGCCCTGTGCGTGACCTCGGCGCGCGAGCTGCTGGGCGCGCTCTCGCGGCCCGACCTGCCGATGATGTGGTGGTCGGCGCGTGCCTTCGGCCTGCTCGCCTACGTCGCCCTCTGGCTCTCGGCGCTCTTCGGCGTAATGGTCTCGGCCAAGGGCGCGGGCGGACTCTTGGACAAGGCCACGGTGGCGGCGCTGCACAATCGCTGGGCGCTCGCAGCCCTGGTGGCGACCGCGCTGCACGTGCTGGCCGTGGTGTTCGACCCGGTCTCGGGCGTGACGCCGCTGGCGGCCTTCGTCCCGTTGGCCTCCGCGCGACTGCGGGGCCCGATCACGCTCGGCACGGTGGCGCTGCTCGGCATGGTGGGCGTCGCCGTGACGACGGAGCTCTCGCGACGCCTGCCGCGATGGATGTGGCGCGCGGTGCACGCCTCGGCCTTTGGCACCCTGCTCTTGGCGCTGGGCCATGGCGTCATGACGGGCACGGACACGAGCTCGAGCACGATGCGCGTCTTCTACCTCGTGAGCATGGCGATCCTGGTGGGCGCCGTGGTGCAGCGAATCCTGCTGGCCACGCGGGGCGCGTCACGACGACGCGCAGCGGCCTCCCCTCAGGGCTGATCGCGTTCGCTGTCGAGGTGGATCAGGACGTCGGCCTGGTCGAGCACGTTGCGAATCTTCATCAGCACGTCGTCGCTGATGTGATGGGCCCGCGAGAGCTTCATCTCGCCCGGCAGCTCGATGTGCACGTCGACGAAGACCATACGACCGGCGGCGCGCGTGCGCAGCTCGTGGTGACCTTGGATCGTACCCTCGGCCTGGAGCGTGGCGAGGACGCCCTCGATGGCGGCGACCTGCTCGGGGCTGGCGGCGGCGTCGAGCAGCTCGCCAACGCCCGCGCGCAATAGATGCACCGCCGACCACAGCACGTAGCCCGCGACCACGATCGAGAGCACGCCGTCGATGCGGTCGATATGCGTCGCGTAGGTCAGGCCGACGCCGCCGAGCACCGCGAGGTTGGCCCAGACGTCCGTCGAGTAGTGCAGTGCGTCGCCCGCCAGCGCCTTCGAACCCGACTTCTTCGCGACGCTCTTCAAGAAGGCGACGAGCACGAGGGTGGAGACCGCGGAGGCGGCCATGGTCCCGAGGGTGACCGCGGCCAAGCGCAGCGGCTCGGGATGGAGCACGCGCTGAAAGCCCTCGACGAAGAGGTAGACGGCGGAGCCGCCGACGAGCAGCCCTTGCGCGGCGGTCGCCAGAGCCTCGAACTTCGCGTGACCGAAGGCGTGCTCGCGGTCGGGGCCGGCTTCGGCCAGGTGGATCGCCAGGGTGTTGGCGGACGAGGCGAACACGTCCATCAAGGAGTCGACCGCGCTTGCCATCACGGCGGCGGAGTTCCCGAGGATGCCCGCGAGCAGCTTGCCCAAGGCGAGCGCGACAGCCGTCGCTACGGCGATCTTGCCGGCGCGTTGGGCGGAGCCGGCGCGTGCGCAGGACGCCGACACCTCTTGCGAGGGCTCCTCGGCCGATGATGTGGGTTGGGGCGTCATCGGGTGGTGGGTCTCGGCGAGGACAGCACGAAGTGCCAGTGACCGTATCCCGTTTCTGAACCGTGCACTGGGTGCGTCAAGCTGACGCAACGACACACGAGACTCGCTCGCGCGCCACAGTGCCGTGACGCCCTTGCAGGCGACCGAGGTCGCTGCGATCGTGGGTCCATGACTCGCCTCACATCGCTCGTCTGTGCTTTGTCGCTTCTGGCCTGTGGTGGTGGCGCAGACCCCACCGACAGCGGCACGGACGCCGCGCGGGACGCTTCGGGACCGACTACTTCGATCCCGCAGTCTCTGACTACGACCTGACCAAGGTGGACGACTACTTCAGCCGCGCGTTGGCGGAGGGCTGGGTCCCGACCAGCGGGCCCCGTGACCTCGATCGTCTGATCGTCTACCCAGGTCACGAGCCCGACTGAGTCGGCTCCTTGCATCCTCCGCCCCGGCGCACATGACCTAGACAGGTAGCCGAGGACGCGGAGGCAAATGACCCAGCAGGTCGACAAGAACCCGGAACCCATGATCCTCAGCGCGCTCCACGAGGTGGCAGGAGCCGCCATCGTGCTCGACGCTGATCTGCGCGTCGTGGCCTACACCGACGACGTGCCCGAGCTCGTGGGCGGACCCGTGGATCTGGGCATCTTCGCGCCCCAGCTGCTGTGTGGGGAGGGGGAACAGCGACCCGTGGCCGAGGCCCTGGCTGAGGGTCGCGCCGTGGTCGCCGAGGTGCCCCGACCGACGCCCGAGGGTGGCAGCCGCGTGATCCTGGTCCGCGCCGCGCCGCTGATGGCCGGCAGCAAGCGCACGGGTTGGATCCTGCTCCTCGAGGGCGAGCCCTGGGAGAGCGAGGGGCCGGCCTCCGCGGTCGTGGTCCACGGGATCCGCACGCGCGACTCGGGCATGAAGAAGCTGTTGCGCGACGTAGACAGGGTCGCGCGACGATCGGCGTCGGTGCTCGTGCGCGGCGAGACGGGTACGGGCAAGGAGCTCGTTGCGCGCGCCATCCACGCGGCCTCGAAGCGCTCCGAGGGACCCTTTCGAGCCGTGAACTGCGCCGCCTTGCCGCCTGCCTTGCTCGAGAGCGCGCTCTTCGGTCACGTCGAAGGCGCGTTCCCGGGTGCGTTGCGCGACGAGCCGGGGCATTTCCGCCTCGCGGACTCAGGCACGCTCTTCCTCGACGAGGTCGCCGAGCTCTCGCTCCCGCTGCAGGCGAAGCTCCTGCGTGTGCTGGAAGAACGGAGCGTCACCCCGGTCGGCGGCCACGTGGCCGTGCCCGTGGACGTGCGCGTCGTCTCGGCCAGCCCTCGCTCGCTGCGTGACGCCGTCGCCTCGGGCGCGTTCCGCGCGGACCTGATGTACCGGCTGCGCGTGGTACCCCTCTTCATTCCGCCTCTGCGCGAGCGCGCCACGGATATCGAGCTTTTGGCCTGGCACTTCATCGAGGCTCGGAACGATCCAGCGGCACGCGAGGTCGGGCGCATCGCACCGACCGCGCTGCGCGCGATGGCGACGTACCCCTGGCCCGGCAACGTGCGTGAACTCGAGAACGCCGTCGAATACGCCTTCGCCATGGGAGACGGACCTGTGCTCACGGAGGCTCATCTCCCGCCCGAGGTGCGTGGCCAGGACACGCGGCGCAGGCCCGCGCGCAACGTGCCGCTCGAGCACGACGGCGAAGCCGGAGACGACGCGCTGCCTGACGAAGCACGCCGCATCCTGTACGCCATCGAGCGCGCCGCTGGCCATCGAGGCCGCGCCGCCGCCAGCCTGGGCATGAGCCGCGTGACGCTGTGGCGAAAGCTCAAGCGCTACGGCTTGCTCGAAGACGAGAGCTGAGCCAGCGGCGAGCCCGACTTGGTCCTGACCACGAGCTGCCGTTGCTTCCGGAGCACGCGGTCATCGCCATCGCGCCAACGGCGAGGATTTCCCATACCGCCGGACCCATTGATCGTTCCCCGATCAGGGTCGCGACAGAGTCAGACGGATCAGGCTGGGCAAGAGATCGACCATGCGTTCGACCAGCAGCTCACGAGGCAGGGCGCGCTCGGCGGGCAGAGCCAGCACCATCTCGGCGTCGAGGCGGAGATCGGGATCCTTGCCCGTGATCGCCTGCTCCGAGAGCCGTCGGGCCTCTTCCAGATCGTGACCCGAGGCGAGGGCGAGCAGCCGCAGGCGAGCGCCCACCAGGCGCTTGGCCACGTGGTCGTCCAGCGCCTGCGCTGCGGCGGAGACGTTGCCAGTGATCAGCGCCTCGAACGCCAAGAGCGGCGCCTCGTCATCGGTGGGCAAGTCGGCGCGCGCCACCACGCGGGAGCTCTCCTGGCGCGGTAGCTCCCCGAGGCTCGTAGCCAGACGTCGGCGCGCCATGGCCAGGCGGTGGACCTCGTCCGCCCGGGGCTGGCCCTCGCGCTCGGCCCGCTCGGCAAAGGCCACCGCGGGCCTGGGATGATCTGTCGCGGCACAGGCGGCGGCCACGGCCAGGCTCTCGGCGTGGGCCTCGGCCGCGCGCAGAGTGGGCACGACCCGGAGGTGCAGGACCACACTAGCGACGGCATCCGCGCAGCGACCGCAGGTGGTCACGTGCCCCTCGGCCCGCGCGCGATCGGCGCCTCGCATGCCGGCCACGAAGCTGGCCAGGCTGACATCGTCGAGGCAGGTGACGCTGTGGGGCTGGGGCACGCTCAAGGCACGCTCGCGCACCGCGGCCCAGGTGCGCCGCGCGTGTTCACGTCGCGCGGCGACGGCGGGATCGTCCTCCGAGAGCAAGGCCAGTGCGACCCGCTCGCTCACGTCGGCGCAGCCCAAGAGCGAGCGCCAGAGCCGCGAGGCGAGGCCGCGATCCGTCGGCTCGGCGGAGATCTCGGCCACACGTTGGGCCGTGCGATCGAGGTGCCCGGCCAGGATCTCCTCGGTCGTGCCCAGGGCGCCGGCGATCTCCCGCGGAGTCAGCCCGCGCAGCTCGAAGCGGAGAATGGCCATGATCTGGGGGCTGAGCTTGCGCAGTGCTTGCGTCACGTCGCGCGCCGGCTCGAGGCCCACGAGGTCGTCGAGCAGGATCTCCGCGGGCGTGGGCGCCGGGCTCATCAAGTGGACGGCCGGCGTCTCGTCCTCCACGTGGGTCGACGCGGCCTCATGGGCCAGCACCGTCAGCCAGTGCCGCAGGCTGGCCTCGTGACCGAGCCGCCGCAGGGGGCTCGCGCCGTTCTTGACCACCTTCTTCTGCAGGCGCTCGTAGACGATCGGCGCTTCTCGGGCGTCCCCGCGCCCGTGGACGTCGAGGGTGCGGGCGATCGTCGTCAGCACCAGCCGCCCATGGCGTTGCCAGAGGACCTCGAGGGCGTCCCGATCGCCGGAGATACAACCCTCGATCAGGGCCGCGTCCGTCGCGCGGCTGTAGGGCGTGGGCAGCGACACGCGGGGAGGATCGCAAATGCAGGCGCTCGGGGCAACGAGGACCCACGACTCGAGTGTGCTGGGCGTGCCCCGAACTGCGCGAACCTCCTGCAATTTCGCAGGGTTGTTTTGACAACGGACAACGGATGCGCGCGTACCTAATGTCGAGTCCCCATGGTGGACCGCATCGGCAACTGTCGCATCGTCGGCGAGATCGGTAGCGGCGGCATGGCCGTCGTCTACAAGGCCGTGCAAGAGCCGCTCGGCCGCATCGTCGCGATCAAGGCGCTCAAGCCCTCCATCGCCATGGACAGCCAGTTCGCGCAGCGCTTCGAGCGCGAGGCGCACTTCATGGCGTCGCTGCAGCACGAGAACATCCTGCACGTGATCGACTTCGTGAAGGACGGCCACTCCATGTACATCATCATGGAGTACGTGGAGGGCATCGACCTCTACGACATGCTCGAGCACAGCCCGCGCTTGCCGGTCGAGGTGGCGAGCATCATCGCGCTGCAGGTCTGCCGCGCCCTCGACTACGCGCACTTCCGAGGCATCATCCACCGCGACATCAAGCCCGCGAACGTGATGATCTCGAAGAAGGGCGAGGTGAAGCTGATGGACTTCGGCATCGCCAAGGGAGACAAGCTCGCCGACCTCACGGAGACGGGCACGGGCCTGGGCACGCCGAGCTACATGAGCCCCGAGCAGATCCTCGGCGACAAGCTCGACTTCCGCAGCGACATCTTCTCCATCGGCATCGTCCTCTACCAGATGATCACGGGCGAGAAGCCCTTCGTCGAAGACGACTCGCGCACCGTGATGCAGAAGATCCGGCTCGACCGCTACGTGTCGCCACGCAAGGCGAATCCGCATGTGCCGCGGCAGCTCGAGCGCATCCTCGCGCGCTGCATGGAGAAGATGCCTGCGAATCGTTACCCGACGACGCAGGCGCTGATCGACGACCTGATGGAGTTCCTCGCACCGCGCGTGCCCATGAACTACAGCGCGCGCTTGGTGCTCTACACGCGCGACGTCGGTATCCTCACCGATCAAGAGGCGGACTCCATCCTCGCCGCCGGCGCCAGCCGCACGCCCCGGAGCTCCCCGGTGGACGCCCGGCTCGTGCGCCACGTGGGTCTGGCCAGCGCGGTCTTCTTCAGCCTGATCCTGGGCGCGGGCGCGACCATCCAGGCGAAGTCGGGACGCCTCAGCGGAGACCCAGACCAGTTCGCCGCCGAGTCCGGAGCACCCGTCGTGCCCGAGCGGGCGGGCTCCCTCGAGGTCGTGGTCGATCCCTGGGCCGAGGTCTACGTGGATGGGCAGCACGTCGCCACGACGCCGACCGTCGCGACTTTTCCGGCCGAGTGCAGGCCGCCCCGAGCTTGGCCGCGTGATCCGAGACGCATCCAGACCCGGCTGTAGGGGCGATTCACCAATCGCGCTGCGCGCTTGACGATGCGCCAACACCGTGTTTCCCTTCATATATCACCTTGGTTGACGCACCTACCAAAGGGATCACTCATGGCGAAGCTCTCGAAAGCACTCTGCACTCTTAGCCATCGCTGTGCTTCGTCCACTGTGCTTCGTCCACTGTGCTTCGAGATGTGTTCAACGGGATCTTATTCCTCCAGACGATGCCGTCCGGGATGACCTGCACGTACCCGAGCTGCTTCGGCGGCTGGTCCGTGTCCGGCCAGCGCGATGTCACCGTTGACACGGCTCACAGCTACCACACCGGATACGACCGACTCGACGCCGTAGCGGACTGCATGATCGTGAGCGACGGCGACTGGGGCGGCACCGCCCACGAGGTCGGCCACATGGTCTCGGGCAACTGGGGCCACCCGTCGGACTACGACAACGGCTTTGACACAATGGACAGCGGTTGGCCCTTCGCAGGTTCGTTCGGCGGCTACACCCGCATGGATCGCGGGGGCGACCCGTCGACGCTCACATACGGGCGGCGCGCCGACGGCACAGTGATCGGCAATGGCGACGATCCGTGCCTCGATCACGAGAATCGCCTCTACGCCCGCGTGAAGAACTTCGGAACCATGGTCGCGTCGAACGTCGTCGCGCACTTCGACGTGACGCGGCCACTGGGTGTCGGCATCCAACCGGACACGTCGTGGGACGACATCGGCTCGGCGCCGCCCATTCCATCGATCGCGCCGGGTGACTACGCCGACGTCTACGTCCCCTGGGTACCGACCGCCGCGGATGTGCTCGGGATCGACACGCCCGACAGGTTCGCTTATCATTCGTGCTTTCGCACGCGCATCGACAGCGTACCCGGCGAGGTCGTCACCGCGAACCAAGACGGCGACCGTGAGCAGGAGAACGTGACGTACTTCCAGATCCGTCGGGATCCGATGAGCCTCACGTACGCCCCGATCGTCCGAAATCTCTTCCTCTCGAACCTCGGCAGCAACTTCCCGCGCACGTTCTGGGTTGGCGTGGAGTCCCAGCTCCCGGCGTCCTGGTCGCGCAGCATCAGCGACGATGTCCGAACCGCCGCGGCTGACTGCTGCGTTTCGACGAGTGCGCCTGGCTGTGCGTACCCGTCGATCGAACAGTGTGTATGCGCATCCGACTCATACTGCTGCCTGCAGCGCTGGGATTCGATCTGTGTAAACGAGGTCACCTCGCTCGGATGCGGAGCGTGCCACGGCGCGTGCGTCACGGGCGCACGGCAGGCACGCCAGGACGATCTCGAAGGCTGCGTTTGCGCCAGGGACACTTACTGCTGCGCGACCTACTGGGATTCGTTGTGCGTCCAGGAAGTCGGAGCCTTCGGGTGTGGGACCTGTGCTGGGGGCGGCGGGGCGATGACGAGCATCGGCGCGTCGGAGACGCTCGATTCGAGCAACGCTTCCACTGCCGAAGATCTGTTCTTGTCGGAGCGCACGTGCGATCCCACCCGGGAGCCTGCGGCTCCGCCTCCGCCGGACCGCCTCCGATGAGATCCGCGCTCTTCGTCATGGTCGTCGCCTCGGCACTCGCTGGTTGCAGCGCGTCTAGGGGCGCAGCAGACGCCGGCATCGACGCAACAAGCTGCGGCAGCAACGCACCGTACTGCACCATCGTCCGCGGCATGTGCTGCGACGACGTTTTTTGGCGCGCGTCATGCGTCGATGCCAGCTGGGAGTGCGACGTCTGCGTGCTCGGCGAGTCCTTCTGCACGACACGGCCGCAAACCGGCTGGATGAGCGAGTGCACGCGCCAGGCTCGCGACGCGATGGGCATGACGATCGAGGAATACTGCGGCATCACCTCGCCGTGAAGCTATGCGTGGCTTCGGTCGCGCCGACGCGTGAGCCATCCGAAACGCTGATGCGGACGCGTAAGCCATCCGAAGCGCTGATGCGGACGCGTAAGCCATCCGAAGCGCTGATCCGTACTGTTGCATCCACCGAGGAACGGTATCGGTGCGCGAGCGAGAGCACAATTGCGGCGGCGATGCCGGTCTGCGCAGCGCGTCTCGACCCGGCAGGGTCTCTCACGACACGAAGTTCCGTCAAAGCCGCGCTCACTCACCCATCGATGACCCCACTGGCTCCCCGTGGGCACACATCTCCCTGACCGTGCTCTTCGTACATGCGTGATCTTGTCAGCTGAACTGAAGTCGAAGCTGCCCTGGCGCGCACGCTGGCAGCTCTGCGACAGGCGGGGCCCGCGGCGGCGCTCGCGCCCAACCTCGCTCGCGCAGTACGCGCGCTGCGTCGTCGGGCTTCTTGGCGATCTCCACGATCCGCAGCCGGCCGCCGCACTTCTCGTACTTGAGAACGTCCAGCGCGAATACCCGCTGCAGCAGCCATGACCACGGATGCCGCGACGGCTCGGCCGTCTTCGTGCCAGCGCTCTTCGTCGACGTCGTCGTGCTCGTCGAAGAGCGGGAAGTGCCCGTCAGACCTGGTCCCTTTCAGTGTGGCGTCCGGGCCGAGACGCCGGAGGTTGCCTGATCGGCTGTGCTGGATATCACCACGCAGGCGCCGGTAGATGGAGGTCGCTTCACGCGCGTCGCCGCGACCATGGCCGTCGAGGGTCATGGCGATGGTCGTGTGCATCAGGCGCCCAGCGCTGCCACAGCGCCTCGAAGGCCTCGGGGTCACCTCCGATGCAGCCTTCGACGAGGACACGGTCGGGTACCTGGCTGTAGGGCGCGGGGCGCGTCACGAGCGCCAGAATCGCAAATGCGGGCCCCGGAACCTGTCCCACGCATGCCCCCAAGTCCGCCCGCGGACGCCCAGGCGAGCCGGACGAATTTCCCCCAATTCCGCAGGGTTGCTTTGACAACGCCCCCCCCGCGTACCTAATGTCGAGTCCCCATGGTGGACCGCATCGGCAACTGTCGCATCGTCGGCGAGATCGGTAGCGGCGGCATGGCCGTCGTCTACAAGGCCGTGCAAGAGCCGCTCGGCCGCATCGTCGCGATCAAGGCGCTCAAGCCCTCCATCGCCATGGACAGCCAGTTCGCGCAGCGCTTCGAGCGCGAGGCGCACTTCATGGCGTCGCTGCAGCACGAGAACATCCTGCACGTGATCGACTTCGTGAAGGACGGCCACTCCATGTACATCATCATGGAGTACGTGGAGGGCATCGACCTCTACGACATGCTCGAGCACAGCCCGCGCTTGCCGGTCGAGGTGGCGAGCATCATCGCGCTGCAGGTCTGCCGCGCCCTCGACTACGCGCACTTCCGAGGCATCATCCACCGCGACATCAAGCCCGCGAACGTGATGATCTCGAAGAAGGGCGAGGTGAAGCTGATGGACTTCGGCATCGCCAAGGGAGACAAGCTCGCCGACCTCACGGAGACGGGCACGGGCCTGGGCACGCCGAGCTACATGAGCCCCGAGCAGATCCTCGGCGACAAGCTCGACTTCCGCAGCGACATCTTCTCCATCGGCATCGTCCTCTACCAGATGATCACGGGCGAGAAGCCCTTCGTCGAAGACGACTCGCGCACCGTGATGCAGAAGATCCGGCTCGACCGCTACGTGTCGCCACGCAAGGCGAATCCGCATGTGCCGCGGCAGCTCGAGCGCATCCTCGCGCGCTGCATGGAGAAGATGCCTGCGAATCGTTACCCGACGACGCAGGCGCTGATCGACGACCTGATGGAGTTCCTCGCACCGCGCGTGCCCATGAACTACAGCGCGCGCTTGGTGCTCTACACGCGCGACGTCGGTATCCTCACCGATCAAGAGGCGGACTCCATCCTCGCCGCCGGCGCCAGCCGCACGCCCCGGAGCTCCCCGGTGGACGCCCGGCTCGTGCGCCACGTGGGTCTGGCCAGCGCGGTCTTCTTCAGCCTGATCCTGGGCGCGGGCGCGACCATCCAGGCGAAGTCGGGACGCCTCAGCGGAGACCCAGACCAGTTCGCCGCCGAGTCCGGAGCACCCGTCGTGCCCGAGCGGGCGGGCTCCCTCGAGGTCGTGGTCGATCCCTGGGCCGAGGTCTACGTGGATGGGCAGCACGTCGCCACGACGCCGACCGCGCGTCCCATCTCGCTGCCCCCTGGGCGCCACTTCCTGAAGCTCTCGAACCCCTACTTCGAGCACGTGGACCGCGAGATTCGCGTGCGCGCCGGACAGACGGAGCGTGTCGAGGTGGAGCTGGCACCGCTCTCCGGAGAAGACGCGGACCCGACCGCGACCATGGACGGCCCCGGCGGAGCCACGCCATGAGCGCACGCAGAGTCATGTTCGCGGCGTCGCTGGCCGGGTTGCTCTCATGCCTCGGGCTGATGCTGCACGGGGGTGCACACGCGGATCGCAACTTCACCCACGTGGTGCGCGCCGGCGAGACGCTCGCCTCCATCGCACAGCGCTACTACGGGGATCCGAGGCGCGAGAACGTCTTGGTGGCGGAGAACGGCCTCACGACCCAGGGTGGCGCCGCCATCGTGGTGGGCATGCGCCTGACCGTGCCCTGGGTCAGCTACCATCGCGTCACCGCGGGCGAGACCTGGGCGCGCATCGCCGAGCAGTACTACGGCGACTCGAGGCGCGCCTTCGTGCTGGTCGAGGCGAACCAGGACAGCTCGGGCGAACAGCCGGACGAGGGCGCGGAGCTGGTCGTGCCCTATCCGCTGCGACACGTGGCGGCGCAGGGCGACAACATGCCGCGCCTCGCCAAGCTCTATTACGGCGACTCCGACGAGGGGCGGAAGCTCCGACGCTTCAACAACATCCGCGGCAACAGGCTCGATCGCGGACGCATCGTGCTCGTGCCTCTGGGCGATCTGCGGCTCTCGGACGAGGGACGTCGATTGGTCGAAGCGGAGACGGGCCGCGCGCCTCCCGCGGGTGCCACGCGCGCGCTGCAGCAGCGCATCGACGCCAAGCTGCCGAACCTGTCGGAGCACGTGCGTCACGGGCGCTACGCCGAGGCGGTGGCGCTGGGCAATCGACTGCTCGGCACCGGCGCGCTCACGGGCAATCAGATCGTCACCATCCAACGCGTCCTGGGCACGGCCTACGTCGCCCTCGGCCGAGCAGACCTGGCCCAGAGCGCCTTCCGCGCGGCCCTCGACCGACAGCCTGACATGGTGCTCGACACGCTGCGCACCTCGCCCACGGTGATGGCCGCCTTCGAGAGCGCCAAGGCCGCGCGCGAGGCCGACGCGGACGCGGGCGTGACCGACGCGGGCGTCGTCGACGCGGGCGCAGCGGACGGAGGCGACGCGGGCGCCGGCACATGACCGAGCACGCGACGCTCGACCCCGAGAAGATCCTCGCGACGAGCAAGCGCCTCGAGGCGCGCATCCGAGAACGCTTCCCCGCGTCGGGCTTGGCGCGCGTCTGTCATCGGCTGGTCACGCTCGCGGACGATGCCCGCGAGACCTGCGCGGACATCCGCCGACCGCAGATCCCGATCCGCATCGCCAGCGTCGTGATCGTCGGCCTGATGCTGGCAGCATCTGGCAGAAGATGATGCTGCTCTCGAGCAGCGCCACCGACCTGCACGCGGGCGAGGGCGACGTCGAAGACGACCTCGACGACGACTTCGACCAGCCCGTCGACGAGCCCGACGACGATCTCGACGACGTGGAGGACTAGCGCGCGCCGACGGTGAAGGGATCGCTCTCGACCTGCTGCGCGCCGTCGCAGGTGTGCAGCACGAAGCGATAGGTCCCGGCCGGAGCGGGTGCGCAACGCGTGCAGATGCACTGGGCGTCGCCGAGCATGCCGGTCCAGTGCGGTGGGCGTAGTTCCGCACCGGCGACGAGCTCGATGCAATCGGGCGCGCGTGATTGGCAATCGCTGCGCAGCTCGAGACTCGCGATGCCGGTGACGCGCTGGAAGTGTCCGTTCACCTCGCGCTCCACGCCGATCGTCTTGGCCAGCCGCGCCGTGCCACCGAGCACCTCGACCACGGGCGTGATGGTTCGTTCGAGCGGCTCGGCGCGCAGCCGAATCTCGAGCGTGGGGTCCGCAACGGCGGGCACTGCGGCGGGTACCGCGTGAGCGACGGGGCCGTCGGACTCGGTCGTCCCGCTGGCGCCGGTGGCCACGGCCGGCGGCGGCTCGGAGGCGGCGAGCTGCGCTGGCTCCGCGGGCGTTCGGCCCGCGCCGCAGGCGAGCAGCAGAACGCAGGGCGCGAGCAGCCCGGGAAGGGAACGCTTCATCGGTGAGCCGAACATCGGCGCAGTGTAGCGCGCCGCGGTGCATCGAACAGAAATCGGCACCCGCTTGGACTGGGAGGAACGTCGACGCACACGGCGAAGTCGGTGCAGGACGAGTCCCCCACGGTTGAAGGGGAGCACCCTCCTGCACTGCACGGCGAGCGTCGCCGCTCTAGGGCGTGACGCCTCGCAATTCCGTGAAGTTCAGCGAGTAGGGCGCGTTCGTGCCACGCGAATAGCTGCCGACCCAGATCAGATAGCGACCCGGGGTCCAGCTCTCGCCTTCGAGCGCCGGGTTAAGACCATAGGTGTCGTCGTCGCAGAACCAGCGTCCGTCCGGAGCACGCACGACCAGAGTCGTGTCGGAGTCGCTGCTGGCGAAGATGCGGAAGAAGCGCGTGGCGGTCTGGAGATTCAGGATGTGATCGGGAGCGGGGGCGATCCAGCCGCGACAGTCCGGCCCCAGGCTGCTGGCGGAGATCTGCCCGCCGCTGGTGCCCGCGAGCCGGTGAGGGTCAGGCGTGAAGCCCGTGCGCAGCCACGCATCCTGGAAGTTGCTGCGCGTGCCCGACAGGTCGAAGCCGCCACCGCCAGCGACCACGGGCGGAGGCGCGACCACGGGTCCCGGCGCGCCGCCGGAGCGCAGCTCGGAGAAGGCGAGCTGGTAGTCGGCGTTCTGACCCTGCCGGTAGCTGCCCACCCAGACCATGTATTGCCCGGGCGACCAGTGGTTGCGACGCACCTCGGGGTTGGTGCCGACCGTGTCGTCGTCGCAGTACCAGGTGCCGTTGGGTGCCAGCACGACCAAGGTGGTGTCCTGGGCGCTCGTGGCGGAGATGCGGAAGAAGTTGAAGTTGCCCTCGAGGTTCAGCACGTGGTCGGGCCGCCGCGCGATGTAGCCCGCGCATCCGTCCGCGACGCGCCGCGCCGCGATGGTGCCGCCGCTGGTGCCGGTGACGGTGTTGGGATCGGGCATGAAGCCCGATTGGAGCCAGGCCCCCTGGAAGTTGCTGCGCCCGCTGCGGCGATCGAGGCGCCGGAGGTCAGGGCCCGTGACCGTGGAGCCAGGCGTCTCGCCGGCGGTCGCGACCGCAGCCACGGGCGCCACGGCCTGCACGGGAGCGGACACGGTGGCGGGCGTCGTGTTCAGCAGCTCCGAGAAGTAGAGCTGGTAGGGCGCCCGCGTGCCGCGCGTGTAGCTGCCCACCCAGATGCGGTAGGTCCCGGCGGGCCACGGACTGTCCAACGAGGGATTGCGTCCAAAGGTGTCGTCGTTGCAGCGGAGCTGGCCGTCGGGCGTCTGGACCACCAGCGTGACGTCCTGCGCCGACACGGCGAAGACGCGCAGGAAGCCGAAGGACCCCTGGGCGTTGAAGATGTGATCGGGGTTGCTGGCGATCCAACCACGACAGCCAGAGTTGAGGCGCTGCGCTTCGGCCTGACCGCCACTCGTGCCCTGCTCTACGTGCGGATCGGGCATGAAGCCCGGAGACAGGGACACCGTGCTGAAGTTCGCCTGTTGCGCCTGCCCTGGCGGCGGGAGGAGTGAGCCCAACGCGAGCAAGAGCGCAAACGTGAGCGCGCCCGAGAGAATGCCTGTCCTACGCACGAGTCCACCTCCACCGCGAACCAAGCCTGAGGCTACGGACGACGCGCGAGGCCGCCCGTTATTCAGCGCGAGCCTACCACGAGGCTACGGAGTCGCGACGCTCGAACGGAGCTCAGCGCAGGTAGAGATAGAACGCGGCCAGCATGCTGAGCAGGAGGAAGAGCCCCGCCAGCCCAAACATGAGCACGGCAAATGGCCGGACGCCCTCGCGTGGCGCGCGCACCGCGTGGCCTCGCGCGGGGGTGGGCGGCGGAGCCGGCGGCAGACTCGAGCCACGCAGACCCGCAGCGGCGGCGAAGGCGTCCGCCAGCAACGCGGGCCCCGGGTAGCGCTCCTCGGGGCGAGGCGACATCGCGCGCTCGAGCACCCCCGTCAACGCCTGCGGAAGCTCGGGCCGAATCTGGAACAGGGGCCGCTGCCGGCCTTGCAGGATCGCGCCCAGGAGCTGCGCGTGGTCCGAGACCTCGAAGGGCGAACAGCCCGCGAGCGCTTCGTACAGGATCACGCCGAGGGCGTAGACATCGGAGCGCGCATCCGCCGCGCTGGCCGAGGCGATCTGCTCGGGGGCCATGTAGCGAGGCGTCCCGAGCACGGCGCCCTGCTCCGTGAGCTTCTGCGCGCCGATGGCGCTCGACAGCCCGAAGTCGAGGATCTTCGCCGCGGGGATGCCCACCTTGGGCAGGAAGATGTTGTCGGGCTTGAGGTCGCGATGAATCACGCCCGCCGCGTGGGCGACCTCCAGCGCCTCCGCCGTGGCGTCGAGGATGGGCGTCAGCTGATGCGGTTCGAGCGCACCCTCTCTCTCGATGCGTTCGCGCAAGGTCTGCCCGTCGAGCTTCTCCATCGCGATCCAGGGCACGCCCTCCGGCGACTGCCCGAGGGCGCGCAGCTCCACGATGCAGGGATGCTTGAGCGTCAGCAGGATCTGCGACTCGCGTCGAAAGCGTTCGCGTGCTTGCTCGCTCGGGAGGCGCTTGGCGCCGAGGACCTTCAACGCCACCACGCTGTCGTCGGTCAGGTCGCGCGCTTCGAAGACGCTGCCCATGCCGCCATGACCGAGCACGCCGTCGATCCGGAAGCGGTTCCCGAAGAAGGAGCCGTCGGCGAAGTCCGACTGCACCACGGTGGCTTCATCGTCTCCAAACAGGGCGACCTCCAAGCTCGGCGCCTCCCCCGACCCCTCGGTCACAGCCGCTCGACCTCCTCGACGCCAGTCACGCGCGAGATGCCCCGCATCACGGTGCGCAGACGCGCGAGATCTCGGACACTGAACTGGAAGGTGTTGACCGCGTGGCCATCCGTGCTGCGGCAGGTCGCCTCACTGATGTTCACGCCGTTGTCCGTGAACACGGCCGACACCTGGGTGAGGATACCGGGCGTGTCCGAGGTGATGACGCGCAGCGCCACCGGAAGATCGACGGTGGACGTCTTGGCCCAGCTGACTTCGATGCGGCGCTCGGGATCGAGCTCCATGGCGCGCGGGCACTCGCGACGATGGACCGTCACTCCGCGCCCTCGCGTGATCCAACCGACCACGGGATCGCCCACGACGGGCGTGCAGCATTTGGCGAAGCGAACGAGGATGTCGTCGAGTCCGTCGATGCGGATTCCATCCGTCTTCTCGCCGCCCGTGACGCGCTCGACGGTGCGCTCGAAGAAGCTGGGGCGCAGGCTCTCGCGGGTGGCTCCCTCCTCGGGTGCGACCGATTCGACCGCCTGACTCGGCGAGATCTTGCCGTACCCGACCTGCGCGTAGAGCTCGTTCTCGGAGCCGAGGCGCAGCTTGTCGAGCGCCTTCTTCAGCTCGCCGCTCTTGTTGAAGCGCGCGAGGGAGATGTCGTGCTTGCGCAGGGCGCGCTCGACCAGATCGCGGCCGAGGTTGATCGAGCGCTTGCGCTCCTCGCTGTGCAGGTAGGCGCGGATCTTGGATCGCGCGCGGCCGCTGGCGACGAAGCCGAGCCAGTCCTTGCTGGGCGTCTGATCCTTGCGCGTCAGGATCTCGACCACGTCGCCGTTGTGCAGCTCGTGCTTCAAGGGAACCATCACGCCGTTCACGCGCGCGCCGGAGCAATGGTTGCCGACCTCCGAATGAATCGCGTAAGCGAAGTCGAGCGGAGACGCGCCTCGCGGGAAAGTCTTCACGTCACCTTGAGGGGTGAACACGTAGACATCCTCCGGGAACAGATCGACCTTGATGCTCTCGTAGAATTCGGCCGGATCCGCGACCTCCTTCTGGAACTCCATCAGCTGGCGCAGCCAGGCGAAGCGCGCGGCGTCCTTGCCACTCGGCCCGCTGCCCTGCGCCTTGTACTGCCAGTGGGCGGCGATACCGAGCTCGGCCGTGCGGTGCATGGCCTGGGTGCGGATCTGCACCTCGATGTGCTTGTTGCCGGGCCCGATCACCGTGGTGTGCAGCGACTGGTACATGTTCGGCTTGGGCAGCGCGATGTAGTCCTTGAAGCGGCCGGGGATGGGCGTCCACTCCGAGTGGATGACACCCAGCGCCGCGTAGCAGTCGGAGACGTTCTCCATCAGCACGCGGAAGGCGACGAGGTCCTGAATCTGCTCGAAGGCGCAGCCGGTGCGGCGCATCTTGCGGTAGATCGAGTAGACGTGCTTGCGACGGCCGGCGACCTCCATGGCGAAGCCGCGCGTGATCAGCATGCGCTTGATGCGCTTCTCGACGTCGGCGATGTAGCGCGTCGTGTCCTTGGTGACCTTCTTGACCTTGTGCTCGAGCTCGGCCGAGCCCTCCGGGTAGAGGTAGTGGAAGCTGAGATCCTCGAGCTCCGCCTTGATCCAGTGAATGCCGAGGCGTCCGGCCAAGGGCGCGTAGATCTCGATCGTCTCCGAGGCGATGCGCTCCTGGGCGTCGGGCTTCATGTGCTCGAGCGTGCGCATGTTGTCCAAGCGGTCAGCCAGCTTCACCAGCAGCACGCGGATGTCGCGCGCCATGGCCACGAGCATCTTGCGGAAGCTCTCGGCCTGGCGGTCCTCCTTGGACGTAAAGTTCACCTTGCCGAGCTTGGTGACGCCGTCGACCAGGAAGGAGACCTCCTCGCTGAAGAGCGCGGCGATGTCTTCGTTCTCGACTCCGTCGCAGTCCTCGACCACGTCGTGCAAGAGCGCGGCGCAGATGCTGGCCGTGTCGAGGTGCAGGTCGGCGATGATGTTCGCGACGCTGACGGGGTGCACGAAGTAGGGCTCGCCCGACTTGCGCATCTGGCCGTCGTGCATGCGCGAGGCGTACACGTAGGCCTTGTTGATCAGATCTGTATCGGCCGCCGGATGGTAGCTCCGAACCTTGGTGAGAATATCCGTGAGCCGGACTGTCATCTGAGCGCCCGAATTAATACGTGCAAGCTACCACCCGCTCTAGAGCCCGACAAGGAAGGAGCCACCATTTGGGGACCCAGATGCGCGGCGCGCGCCCCTGAGGACGATCAGGGCTCGGGGACCTCTTCGCCGTTGAGCATCACGCGGTAGGCGATGGCCCCGTGGGCACTCAGCATGGCCGCCACGCCGCAGTACTTGTCGCGGGACAGGCCCACGGCACGCCACACACGGTCGGGGACGACGTCGCCTTCGACTTGGACGACCACGGTCATGTGCTCGAAGACCTTGGGATGGTCGTCCGTGAGGCTGGCCTCGGCCGAGACGTTCAGGCCCGTGAGGGGCTGCCGCATCTTTCGCAGGATAGCGACCACGTCCATGGCCGCGCAGCCCGCGAGGCCGGAGAGCAAGAGCGCCTTGGGCGCGGGCCCTCGACCCTCGCCACCGAACTGCGGATCGGCGTCGATGGTGAAGTGGTGATCCTCGATGGCGACGTCGAACGCCATCTTCTCGAGCAGCGTGACCGTGGACTTCATGGAGCCTCCACGGAGTAGAGCCGTCGTGGACCCGAAGTGTGTCAGAGCGGGCGAGGGACTCACCTGCTGACGTCGAAAGTCGTGACGCCCAGCCCGAGCGCAAGAGTTAGGCCACATCGCTGTGTTGCTGCACACGACTCCAGCAGGGTCCGGTCGGGGTCGAGGCAGGCGCCTTCGGTGAAGAGCGGTGGCGAGGTCGCGTGCTTTCCGTCTACCCTGCGGCGCGAATGGCGAGCTTGAAGCAAAGGGCGCTGGCGGCGTTTCACGGTCGGCGACGGCTGGCGCCGCTGGTGCTGGTGCTGGCGCTGCTGGTCGTGGGCGGCGTGGTCTATCGCGCCTATCCGCGCGACGTGCATCTGCGCTACGCGCTGGGTCCGGATCACTCCGGGGTGCACGATCTCTGGCTGCGCTACGAGCTCGACGGCGAGGAGGTGTGCGGGACGCGTCGCCACTACGAGCAAGGCGCGCCGGAGCACGTCTTCCACGACGTCTCGTTGGCCGAGGGTCGCTACACCATCCGGGCCGAGCTGCGCGGGCCGAACGTGAGCCGAGACATCTCGCGCGCGCTTCAGGCGCCGGCCGAAGGGCGGGTGCGCGTGCGCTTGTACGACGCACCGGAGGCTTTGGCCTCGATGCGGCCGGAGACCTCGCCATGACCGGGACACGCGCCTTCGGACGCGGCGACGGCGGCCAGCAATTCGTCGAGCTTCCGCGCTGCAAGCTGGTCGTGCTCAGCGGCGATCAGCGCGGCCAGGAGGCGCTGATGGCGGGCGAGGTCTACCGCATCGGCAAGAGCCCCAAGAACGATCTGGTGCTCGACGACGAGACGGTCTCGCGCGCCCACTGCGAGATCCTGCGCGAGGCGCGCGGCTTCCTGCTCCGCGACCTCGGATCCACCAACGGCACGCTGCTCGACGGCGCGGAGATCCGCGAGGCCTACCTCAAGCCGGGCTGTGTGATCACCGTGGGCGAGGTCGAGCTGAAGGTGCGCCCGCACTCGGAGCGCATCGAGATCCTGCCCAGCGAGGCCGAGCGCTTCGGCCTGGCCTACGGGCGATCCCTGGGCATGCGCGAGATCTTCGGCCTGCTCGAGCGCCTGGCCGCCACCGACGCCACCATGCTGCTCGGCGGCGAGACCGGCACGGGCAAGGACGTGCTGGCGCGTTCGATTCACGCCGCGAGCGCGCGCGCCGACAAGCCCTTCATCGTGGTCGACTGCGGCGCCGTCGTGGGCACGCTGATCGAGAGCGAGATCTTCGGCCACGAGCGCGGCGCCTTCACCGGAGCCAACGCGCGACGAGAGGGCGCCTTCGAGCTGGCGGACGGCGGCACGGTCTTCCTGGACGAGGTCGGAGAGCTGCCCCTCGATCTGCAGCCGAAGCTTCTGCGCGTGCTCGAGGAGCGACGCTTCAGGCGCGTGGGCGGCAGCCGCGAGATCCGCGTGGACGTGCGCATCGTGGCAGCCTCCAAGCGCAACCTCGAGCTGGAGGTGGCGCGCGGCAAGTTCCGCGAGGACCTGTACTTCCGACTCGCGGTCGTGCGCATCACCGTGCCTCCGCTGCGCGAGCGCCTCGACGACGTCGCGCTCCTGGCCGACAAGCTGCTCGCCTCCTTCGCGCTGAAGCAGGCGGGCCAGCCCAAGCTGAAGCTCTCGGAGGAGGCCTCCGCGGGGCTCCGTGCCCACGACTGGCCGGGCAACGTGCGCGAGCTGCGCAACGTGCTCGAGCGCGCCGGCTACATGACCCTCGCCATGGGGCAGACCGAGGTCGGCGTCGCCCACCTACCCGCCGGACTCGCGGGCGTCTCCATGGGCTCCACGGCGCTACCCACCTTCGATCCCGCCGCCAGCTACCGCGACACCAAGGCGCGCTTCGAGGAAGACTTCGAGAGCCGCTACGTGCGCTGGCTGCTCGACCGCCACGAGGGCAACGTCTCCGCCGCCGCCCGCGCCGCGGACATGGATCGCAAGTACCTCAGCAAGCTCGCGAAGAAGCACGACCTGCGCTGAGCCGCGGGTCGATCATCCGAAGTTGGGCCCGTGCCCCAACGTGGGGTGACGCGCTCGCGCGAGCGGCGCACGTCGAACTCGACGCGATCCCATTCAGTCGCCTTCGGCGCTCAGCTGGCCGTCGCGCTGGAATCGGGGGCCGGATGGATTCGGGCGGCCCTGAACGTCGACACCGGGCCCGGGGCCACCAGCGCCACGCGTCGGGCACGCGCTCCGTGCTTGTGGGCCGTCCAGCGCAGCGCACACGGTTCGCCCTGACCATCGACGTGCACGAAGACTGTCTCGAGCTTGCACACGAGCTCCTCCCGGTCGGCCTCCGGGTCGCGACTGTGCGCCTCGATGTGCACGCTGAGCGAGGTCGTGCCCACCGAGACGAGCTTGCCGTAGATCTGGATGATGGCGCCGGGCTTCACCGAGCGCTCGAAGACGACCTCGGAGATCCTCTTCGTCACCATACGTGGCGATCCGCAGTGCTCACAGGCGAAGGCCGTGCCCGCCTCGCCGAGCCAGGCCAATATGGTGCCGCCGAACAGGCTGCCATGGACGCCGACGTCCGAGTACATACAGATACGGGTTGTCAGGAGCTTCACGCGCTGCCCTCCTCGAACGGGGATGCTGCCGATGGGACCCCCCACGCCTCATCCCGTTCCTTGACCGATACGACTGCAATGCGTGAAAGCCAAGGGGGGATCGACGGACGAATTGATCCTGCCCATGCACCCGCGCCGAAGACCGCGCTCACAGCGACCGCCCGCGCGCTCGGCTCACCTGAAATGTTGCGCGAGCAGGGGCAGACCGATGCAGACGAGGAGCGCGATGCCGACCATGTTGACGAGCGAGAAGAGAAAGCTCTTGGCGCCAACGCGAGCGTTCTCGGGTTTGCTGAAAACCAGGACGGCGACCAGGCCCGCGGGCCAGAGGGCGAGGCTCCCGAGGTAGAGGAGGTAGCGCAGGCCGCCGATGGGCTGAGCGTCGGTGGCGGGCTCGGCCTCGATGCGTCTCGCTCGCAGAAACGCCCAGCGGGAGGCGAAGAAGGCCGAGACGAGGGCGCTGATGGCGACGATGGCGCACACGAGGATCAGCATCGGCACGGGCGAGGCGACGCTCGTGGCCGTGGCGCGCGGCATGACGAAGGGCACGAGCGCGACGATGAGCGTGATGTGTGCGAGGAAGATGAAGAGGCAGTTGCGACCCATGCGGGCCCAGTCGCGGCGCACCAGGCCGACCAGGGCGAGCACGACGGCGCTGAGCCAGACGACGGAAGCACCGGCGTAGAAGAGCTGGATGCGCTCGGGCGAGGGCTCGGCGCGACGTCCGAGGGCGGCCTCGACGCGCTTCATGCGCACATGCCCGGCGGCGCCGACGGCCAGAGCCATCACGCCCCAGATGCCGAGGCAGATCAAGCTCGCGATGGCGAGCGCGAGGCTGTCTTCCACGAGGGAGGTATACGCCAAGGGGACGCCGTGCTTCCCGATAAACGTGGCGCTCGACGCGAACAAGGTGCGGGCGGGTCGCGGCGCTCAGACGATGGCGTGGTGCCGACCCGTGGCGTCACGCAAGAGCACGAGCTTCCGCCCGCCTGGATAGCTGAGCTGCAGGTAGGGCCAGGCATGGAGCGCGCGTCGGCTGCGCAGGACCTCTCCCTCACCACCGAGGCCCGCGAGCGCCCCGCGCACGAGCTTCATGCCCGCGGCGTAGTCGTGCCCATGAAACGAGAAGGGCACCGGCGCGCTGCGGTAGGCGGCTCCGTCCAGGCGCGCCTCGAGACCTACTTCGAGCACCTTGGGCGGTGGCTGGGCGCGCACGACCGCTCGGAAGTGATCGAGGGCAGCGAGGCTCAGCTCAGGCGCGTAGAGGTGGCTGAGGCCGACGCCGTGATCCGCCACGGAGAGCGCATCGACCGTGGCCGCGCGGCCGGTGCCGCGGCAGGTGGAGCAGGGCACGCTGCCCCTACCCGCGCAGCCCATGCAGCGGAGCCCGTTTGGGCCTGAGCCGAGCGTGGAGCTCACTTCGACCGTGCCGGTGCCGCCGCAGATGGAGCAGGTCTCGAGCCCAGGCTCCATGGCGCAGTTCGGACACTGGCCCAGGGGCCCCACCTCGCGTACCACCGTGGTCAGCGTCTCGACGTCGTCCTGTGCGGGCACCTCCGGCATGGCGCGCGCTGCCGTCTCCAGATCTCGCTGGCTCATCAGGGCGCGCACCGGGCGCACGACGCGACGCATCACGTGGGCATCCAACAGGAGCGCGGCCAGCCTCTTCTCGGCGACGGGTCGCTTCTGCACCAGGTCGGGCCAGAGCAGGCCCCAGTAGGCGGGCACGCGCGCGACGAGGTGTTGGGCCTTCGCGCCCTCGAGGCTCGGGAGCAGGTCGGTGACGTCCGGCGCGTGCTCAGACATCGGGGCGTGTGTCCCAACCCAGGGCCCAGCCCATGCTGTAGCGGGCGTTGATCTCGGAGCGCAGATTCCAGCGAGGGTCCTCCGCGTCCTCGGTACTGCGCCGGTAGAGGTAAGCGTCGACGCCGAAGGGGCCGAAGTAACCGATGCGGACGAGCGCCTCGCCCACCGCGCGCGTGGTGTCGCGTAGGCGCGGGACGACGTCAGCGAGAGACGCAGCGCCGAGCGGCCGCGATTCACGCCACACGCCGGCTTCGCACAGCTGCTCGACCGGCTGACCGACGTGCACGCTCGCCCGGTCGATGAAGCCCGGGGTGCCGACCTCGCGCAGGATGTGGACGCGGGGCTCGACCTGCACGCCGCCGAGCTTCAACGCGGAGGTCAGCCAATGCTCGTCGGCTTCTTCGAGCGGCGCGCGCACCACGCGCTGACCGCGACCGACGAAGCCGAAGGCGCGCTTCAAGAGCCAGTCGCCTTCGGCGAGGCGGAGCTGGGCCCGATCCCGGATGAAGTGGGCGCCGGGCAAAGTCTGGCCGAGTTCAGCGCAGAAGGCGCGGTCGTTGGCGGCGCGCAGGATCTCGAGGCTCGGCGCAGGCGGTGGCGTGAGGCCGGCGGCCACGAAGCAAGCCAGAGCGCGCGGCGTGGGACAGAAGGCGCGAGCTTCGAGGGAGCCTGACGTGGATGGCGGCGCGGACTCTCCGTCCCACCACGAATCGCCCTCGGGCACGAGCAGCTCGGCGGCACGAGGCGCGAAGCGGGAAGCAGCGCGGCGTGCGGCGGCGCTCGGCTCCTGATTCGGTGACTCGAGATCGAGATCGGCGGTGAGGTTCAGCAGCCAGAGGCGCGTCATGCTTCAGACCTTCTTCCGTGGACGGGGGAGCGCGTCGGCCGTGGGCTTCCAGTCCGAGAGCGCGGTGAGGAAGGCGTCGTCGAGGCCCGCCTCGCGTCGGCTCTCGAGGTTGAGCGCGTTGCCCCGCATGACCATGGGCGAGAGCGGCGTCACCAGCTCGGAGCTCCAGCGCTCGAAGTCGAACTCGCCGGCGAACGCACGGAACCAGCGCAGCGCGAAGCGCACGTGGGCGATCTCCTCGCGACCCACGCGTTCCTGTGCGCACGCGCCCGCTTCGTCTCCCACCTCGCGAAAGGCTTCGGCGAAGCGCAGGCTGTGATCGAGGTTTCCGCCCTCGAAGCCGACGCCCATGCTGGCCACGAAGGAGAGCGGCGTCTCGCAGGCGGCCAGGCGCTCCCAGAACCAATCGCGAACGGGGAAGTCGCCGACGTGGTGACCGAGCAGCTCGACCTGCTCGCGGTAGAGCCCGGCGTGGCGCAGCTCGTCGTGCAGGATGCGCAACAGCCCGCGACGGAACTCGGAGGGCGCATCGGCGTAGGCGAGCAGCGCCCAGCCCATCAACTCCGCCGCCTGCAGCTCATGATGGAAGAAGGTGTGCATGACCTTGGCGCGCGCCTCGGCGCTGCGCAGAGAGCGAGGCCGCTTGGGTGCGCGCAGCACGATCTCGAACTCCGGCGGTCGCCCGGGCGCGGTGATGCGCAGCGGCGTGGGCGACTCGGCCCAGCGCGCGGGTGCCTTCGGCGGCGAGAGCTTGCCCTCGAGCGTCGTCGCCAAGATGAACTCCTCGACCCACTCTTCGACGCTCTCGGACATGAACCGTGTTTCTAGCACGGCCGCATGACCCAGAGCGCTGTAGGGCGAAGCGCTCGCGCGAGCCGCGCACGGAGCCACCCGCGGACGTCCACGGCACGACCCATCACGCCGTAGGGCGAAGCGCTCGCGCGAGCCGCGCACGGAGCCACCCGCGGACGCTCACGGCACGACCCATGTCCGGGCCGGACAGGCCTCGGCCCCCACAGCGAGAAGCATGATCTCGTCACGCCGTGGCGTCCCCGCTTGACGTCGCCTCCAGGCTCATCCATGTCTTAGACCACATGGTCGAACCACATAGTCCAACCATGAGGTCCAAGATGCCCCTGCCCCGATTTCAGAA
>Ga0210033_1000435_pt1 | contig 39447 bp, 37 predicted proteins | sample CryGeymeta201501_FD_185465 | JGI IMG/M metagenome (GOLD analysis project Ga0210033, IMG submission 185465) | Groundwater microbial communities from Crystal Geyser aquifers in Utah, USA - Crystal Geyser metaG 2015-01 (SPAdes) (version 2) | ecosystem: Environmental > Aquatic > Deep subsurface >... | reverse complement strand
CCGGGCGCGAAGTGCATCCGGTGGGTAGGCAGACCTCGCCTGCGCCGCAGGCACCGACGATGGGCATGGCGAGGCAAGCACCCGACGTGCAGCTCGCGCTGGCACAGGTCGAGATCGTCCCCGAGCAGTCGTCGTCGGACTGACATGCGGTGTCGCCGCACGACTCGTGGTCATGGGTCGAACACTCGGGCGGTACGCACTGACTGTTCACGCACTCCGTCGCCGTCGGGTCTCCTCCGGCGGCGGGGCACGTCACGGCGCTGCAGTCTCGGGTGATGACGACGGTGATGCCGGTGACTCCCGAGGGACTGATCGCGACCCTGACGCGACGCTTGGCTAAGAGGCGCGGACCGGGTGCCAAGAGCCGCACCTCGACGGTCTGCTCGCCGGCGTCCGGATCGGCAAAATTGGCGACATTCACGCCGCCCAGCAGATCGGTGTCGGCCGCCAGCGTGCTGGTCTGGATTTCCCGCGATGAGGCGGTCAGCACCTGGACCTCCACCTGCACGACCTCCGCGAACGGCACGTAGTCGGTCCTGAGGTCCACGATCAGCGAGTGCTGACTCGTGCCCCCACCACCGCATGCGCTCAGCAGGCTCATGGCCAGCACATCGAGCAGCAGCACATTGACCCAGCGATGAAGCCTGATCGCGAATTCCATCTTCATCTCCCAGGCCGGCGTGACGGGACCGGCACAGCCTAGCTCCGTCCGGGACCGCCTCGCCAGGGTGGAGATCAACGGCTCAACGGGGCGTCGGCGGGACGGCCTGTGCGCCTCGACGCAGCAGCCTTCGCGCCACGTCCAGGGCGGCGATAAGCACGAGGCCCTGGCCCAGGAGTCGGACGATCGCCAGCCAGCCGGCGCCGGGGCGCGGATCGAAGACCTGGATCGCCATCATGCCCTCGGCCGCGGCCCAGGCCATGGCGCTCAGGCTGAGCACGCTGCCCGCGCTGACCAGACCGAAGAGGATCCACGACGCGCGCTCGCTGCCGAGCCGGGGTCGGAGCCAGGCGCAGACGAAGGCGAAGAGGCCGAGCCAGAAGGCCGCGCCGCGCAGCTGGCTGAAGGGCGCCGCGAGCACACCGAAGTGCAGAGGTGTGTAGGGCGCCTGGGTCGCCATCAGCTCGAAAACACCCGCGCCGAGGCCGACCAGCAGGCTCAGCGCCCCCAGCCTCAGGAACCAGCGTGTTGTCGAGCTCTCGTCCACGGCCCCGTCTAGCCCATCACGAGACTGCTGGCCACGCGCTCGCGCCAGACTATGCTGCCCCCGTGGTCGCGCTGGCGTTCGACGGAGTGGAGAAGAGCTTCGGCGAGACGCGCTGCTTGCACGCCGTGAGCCTCGACATCCCCGAGGGCCTGGTCACGGGCCTGCTCGGACCCAACGGCGCTGGCAAGACGACCCTGATCCGCATCGGCATGGACATCATCCGGCCGGACGCGGGCAGCGTGCGCTTGTTCGGCTCGGCCATCGCCCGGGAGCAGCTCGATCGCATCGGGTATCTGCCGGAGGAGCGCGGGCTCTACCGCAAGGTCCCCGTGATCGAGGTGCTGACCTACTTCGGTGAGCTCAAGGGCCTCACGCGCGCGGACGCTCGCCGCCGCGGCCTCGACTGGCTCGAGCGTGTCGGGCTGCCCGCCGTGGCCAAGCAGCGCCTCGACGCTCTGTCCAAGGGCATGAGCCAGAAGGTGCAGCTCGCGGTCACGCTGATGACGGAGCCGCGCCTGGCGATCCTGGACGAACCCTTCAGCGGCCTCGATCCCGTGAACATCGATCTGGTGAAGGGGCTGATCCAGGCGCGCCGCGAGGCCGGTCTAACCACCGTGCTCTCGACCCATATGATGGATCAGGTGGAGATCCTGTGTGATCGCGTGGCCATGGTGCACGACGGTCACCTGGTGCTGGACGGAGACCTCGAGGAGGTGCGTCAGCGCTACTCCGTGCCCGAGCTCGTGCTGCGCGGAGACGGGGAGCTGCCCGCGATCGAAGGCACGCGTGTGGTCGCGACCAAGGGAGACAAGACGACGCTCGAGCTGCTGGATGGCCTGCCGCCCGCCGAGGCGCTGAGCCGTCTGGTGAACGCGGGCGCGCGCGTGCGCAGCGTCGACCCGCATCGCGCCAGCATGGAGGAGATCTTCCTGCGCGTCGTACGGGAGGCCGCGTGATCCGTGGCGCCAAGGTGCGAGCGGTGGCTCGCTTTGAGTTCCGCAACGTCGTGCACCGCTGGAGCTGGGTGATCAGCACCTTCGGGCTGCCCATCTTCTTCGTCGCCCTCTCGGGCACGATGGTCTCGATCCAGGGCAACTTCCTGGAGGATCGCGTCAGCGGCGTCTCCGTCTTCGGCATCGTCGACCACGCGGGGCTCCTGCCCGCCCACGCCGGACTCTTCCGTCCGCCGGCCGAGCTCTCCCCCGAGTCCCGCCGCACCCTCGACACCCTGGGCCTGGTGGATGGCCTCTACCTCGACCTCGACGGGCTCCTGCTGCGTCGCTACGCGACCGAGCGCGACGCCGCCCGGGCCGTCGCCCGAGACGTGGTCAGCGCCGCCTACGTGCTGCCGGGCGACTACCTCGCGCGCGGTCACGTGAAGGCGCTGATTCGCCACGGTGGCCCCGTGCTCAGCGTGCGCGCCTCCACCGTCGAGCCCGTGCTGAGACAGCTCCTGGTGCAGCGCTTGCTGTCCGGGCGCGTGCCTCCGGAGATCGTCAACCGCGTGCGCGACCCCATGACCGTCGATCGCGTGTCGGTCACGGCGGACGCGGTCATCCACGCTTCGAAGAACCGCATGATGGAGCAGCTCGTGCGCGCGGCCTTGCCCTTCTTGCTCGGCGTGCTGCTGCTGACCGCCTTGCTCAGCTCTTCGGCCTACCTCGTGCAGACCATCGTCAACGACAAGGAGAACAAGGTGGTCGAGGTCCTGCTCTCTTCGGCCGATCCCGACGAGCTGTTGACGGGCAAGCTGCTGGGCTTGGGTGCCGCGGGGTTACTGCAATTCGCGGTCTGGTCGACCATGGTCGTGCTCGGCGCGCTGATGGCGGCGTCCGTGCTCAGTCGCTTCTCCATCGCTGTGCCCTGGGAGGCGCTCGCCTACGCGCCCCTCTTCTTCGTGCTCGGCTACCTCTTCATCGGCAGCCTGATGCTGGCGACGGGCTCGCTCGGCACGTCGGCGCCCGAGGCGCAGAAGATGACCATCGGCTGGGCCATGCTCTCGGTCTTGCCCTTGATGTTGATGATCGTTCTGCTCGAGGAGCCCAACGGCAGCTGGGGTCACGTGCTCTCGCTCATCCCCTTCAGCGCGCCGCTGACCATGATCGTGCGCCTGAGCGTCGACCCCGCGGGCGTCTCCGGTTGGGAGATCGCGCTCTCGACCTCCATCCTGATCGCCTCGACCTGGCTCTCCATCCGCCTGGGCGCGCGCCTCTTCCGCGTCGGCCTGTTGCTCGGCGGCTCGCGTCCCAGCATGCGCGAGATCCTGCGCCAGGCGCGGCTGATCCGCTGAGGGTCGGACCGCCAAGCTCGGCGCCGCGTGACCCGCACGAGCCCCGAGGAAGAAGTGCGCGGCAGTTGGGGTAGGCTCTCGTGCGTGCGTATCCCCATCCTCACCGCTCTCGCCGTGCTGCTCTTGCCCACGCTCACGGCGTGTGACGACGCGGCGGACGAGCTCCCCGGAGCCTACGTCGGCAGGCTCGACACGGCGGTATCGGCCTCGCGCATGACCAATGTCCGCCCAAACGGGGACAGCTATCAGGGGGACATCAGCCACTACAGCGGTGGGACCTCGACCGAAGGCCTGCGGTTCGAGGTGCGGCGTACGGCCGACGTCGGCGGCAGCCCCAGCTACGACGCGAGCCTGGGCGAGCTCTGCGGGATCCGCTTCCAGCTCCTCGAGGGCGGACACATCTCGGACAACATGCTGCCCGTCACTTGTCGCTGCCAACTCGATGGCCATTGGGTCGAGGGAGAGGCGGCCGTCACCGGCGACTTCAGTGAACACGAGCTGCGCATCCAGGTGGACGTGACGCTGCCGCGCTCCGAGTACGCCGGCGGCTGCACGCACTCCTTCCAGGTTTCACGCCCGTAGCGCGAAGCTACCAGCGACCGATGGGCGCGCCGTACACGCCCACGCCTTCGCGGAACCTCTCGTCACCCGTGCCTGACCTGCGCGTTGGTTCCATCTCTGACGCCAGGCAGCTGACCCTCGCGATGTGCGAAGGAGTGATGGCAGCGAAAGGTGAGGTGCGCCCGGACGTGATCGCGGAGCACTTCGTTCGCTGGCAGCGAGAGCGCGGCTTCGATGTACTCCTCGCCCCGGAGATCGCGGGCATCGCCGCGACCTGGACGCTCGGCTCGTGGCGGTAGCCGCCATGGTCGGCTTACTGAAGCTCTGCTCCGTCGTCACCCGTGTCGATGGTCCTGGCCTCAGCTCGTTGCCCACGCGTGAGGCCGCGCCCATCGTGCGCGAGCGGACCTCCGCTGAGGATGTCCGTGGGGATCGTGTAGCCGGCTACACGAGCAGGCATCGAGGAGGGCATCTGTGGCTTGACCGGCTGCCGCACACGCTGGGCGCTCAGGCGAGACCTCCAACGCGACATGCCCGGAGCCGGTTGGGACGACCGCGCGCTCTATCAGGAGCGGTTCCACCGGTTCAAGGAGTTCGTCGCCGACTAGGACAATGGGCCCGCAGATGCAGTGCTTGCCAGCATCGGACAGCAGCTCCGCGACCACTACGGCGACGAGCCACGCTTCGAGTTCGCGGTTCAGATCCCCGAGCAGGGAGAGGCGCCCGAGATGCCCGCGCCAGCGCCGGTCGAAAACAGCGAGTCCATGGGGACGCTAAGCGTGGTCACGACCCTCGTGGGGGCCAAGGTCTCTCGCGCCGTGGGCACGGCGCCCGAGGTGCGAGTCATGGGTCTCCCGACCGATCGAGTGGTCGAGCTTCTGATCACGGCGCCGGGCTTCGAGACCGATCGCGAGCTCATCGCCACGGACCGCTGGAGCGATCCGGAACGGCCGCAGCTCGAGATCAACGTGGACCTTCGTTCGAGCCCCGAGCCCTCGCGTCGCGGAGGCCACTGAGGCTAGGTCGGGTTACTCGCCGTCCTGCGGCACTTCGACCACGCCGTCGACTCCGCCGAAGTCGTCGGGTACGCCGATGACGTGTGGCGGGAGGCGCGGGTCTCCGTCGACCAACAGGCGGTAGTGGTGGCGTCCGGGGCTGGCGTCGAAGCTGCCTTCGAAGTCTCCGGCACCGGTCAGGCGAAGCTGGCCGCGCGCTTCGTCCCAGCCGTTGAAGCTACCGATGACGATGACGCGCTGGGCTCCAGGGAAGTGCACATGGACGATCACGCGCGAGGCTTCGGCGTGCACGGAGGCGTCGGCTGCGGCCTCGAACTCGGGCACGGGGTCGGGGGTGCGCAGGCGGAACTCGAGTCCGGCCAGCGCCGCGACGCGGCCGTACTGCAGAGCGTTGCTGTCGCCGCGCGCCACGCCCCAGTCGAAGAGGCCCACGAGCCACAGCGCGTCGATCAGGCGGAGCTTCACGAAGACGCTGCCCGTGAGCTCGAAGCCGTTCTGCGACGGGTCCACGAAGAAGCGCTGTTGCCAGGCCACGGACGCGCCCAGGCTCAGATGCGAGACGCTAGCGCGCAGCTCGGAGAAGCCGCTGAGCTCGGTGCGCTGGGCGAAGCTGCTGGTGCTGAAGCGCTGGTCCACGCGCGCGCCGGCTCGCAGGCGCACGAGGTCGCTCCCCAGCTCGAGCGCGAGCTCGCCGCCCACGTTTCCGTCGCGTTGCGCGGCCTGGTCGTAGAAGCGCAGGCCGCCCAGCAGAGTCGCCGTGCCGCGCAGTCGATCCGTGCCGATGCCTCCGCTCAGGCGCGCGCGTGTGGAGGTCGCGTTGTCGACACCGAAGGTCGCGCCGAAGCGTCCCGCGAAGAGCGAGATGCGGCCGAAGGCCTTGTCGCTGCGATGACCCGCGTCGAGCCTGAGCAAGCCCTCGCCGCGGCGCTCGCCCACCGTCAGCCAGCCGAGGTCGAAGCCCAGGCGCGCCCCGGCCCAGGTCGCACCGCCGACCTCGCCGCCGACGTCGCCCACGAGGTCGAGCACACCGCTGCCGCTCAGCTCACGGCCGCTCGCCCCCATGCCCGGCAAGAGCCGCTCTCCCGGTGCCGGTGAGAGCGCGGGGTTGTCGTCGTAGCCCGCGAGCGCCGCCACGTGACCACCGGCCCGCACCTGCGCCTGCGCCGCCGTGCTGACCAAGGCTGCGCACAGCAACCCGGCGCACGAAAGCGTCGAAGCTCGGAGGAAGGACGACACCACGAGGCGCCTAGCACGTCCCGTCGCCGCGGCCCAGAAGTGTCGAAAGGCGTCCCCTGCTACGCTCTCGGCAATGGACCTCAACGAGATCCTCGTCTTCGCCAAGGTGGTCGAAGCGGGTAGCTTCGTCGGCGCCTCGCGCGAGCTCGACATGCCCAAGTCGACGGTCAGTCGCAAGGTCTCGGAGCTCGAGGAGCGCCTGGGCGCGCGCCTGCTGCAACGCACGACCCGCAAGCTCAGCCTCACCGACGTCGGGCGCACCTACTACCAGTACGCCTCTCGCGTGGTGGCCGAGATGGAGGCCGCCGAGGCCGCCGTGACGCAGATGCAGGAGGCCCCATGCGGCGTGCTGCGCGTCACCATGCCTCTGAACTTCGGCACCCTCGGCCCGGTGCTCGCCTCGTTCCTGCAGCGCTACCCCGACGTGCAGCTCGAGCTCGTGTGCGCGGACCGCGTCGTGGACCTGATCCAGGAAGGCTTCGACGTCGGCATCCGCGCCGGACGCCTCGCCGACTCCAGCCTGATCGCGCGCACCCTCGGCAACTTCGAGAGCGTGCTCGTCGCCAGCCCCGGCTTCCTGGAGCAGCACGGCGCGCCCGAGAAGCCCAAGGACCTGGAGCAGCTGGACTGCCTCGTCTTCGGCGGCGGACCGGACCGCGCGAATTGGAAGCTCCAGCGCGGCCGCCAGAAGCTCACCGTGCAGGTGCGCACGCGCATGATCGTCAACGACTTCGACCTGCTCGACGAGGCGGCGCTGGCGGATCTGGGCATCGCCATGGTGCCCGTCTTCCGCTGCCTCGAATCGCTGCGCAGCGGCAAGCTCCAGCGCGTCCTGCCCGACTGGTGCTCCGGCACCACCGCCCTGCACGCCGTCTACCCGAGCACGCGCCACCTCTCCCCCAAGGTGAAGGCCTTCCTCGACCACCTGAGCCAGCAGATGAGCCCGCCCCCGTGGCAGCAAGGCCCGATGCCGTAGCGCGGCGACGCAAGGTCCGCGCAGCGCATCCTTGCGCGTCGCGTCAGTTCAGGCGCAGGACGGCGTTGCGGCCACCGAAGCCGTCGTCGCGGAAGTTCTGCGCGTAGGGGTCCGAGACCCAGCGCTCTCCGTCGACCAGGAACATGTAGGTCCAGTCGCCGCGGGGCAGGTAGGCGGTGCCCACGAAGACGCCGTCTCCGGCGGTGTCCGCTAGGACGATCGAGGTGGCGTTCCAGCCGTTGAAGGCGCCGGCGACCGCGACGCTGCGAGCTCCCGATGCGGGCAGTACGAAGCGGACGGGAACAGGCGCGTCCTCGGTGTCGTTGGTGTCCACGGCCTCGGCCTGCGCAGGTTCGCCGGCGGCGTTTGTGTCGACAGCGTCGGTCGCGGGCGCGTCTTCGGTCGTCGCGCGCTGCGACGAGGCGATCGTCGTCTGGGCGGTGTGACGACCAGCGAAGTAGACGAGCACGCCCAACACCAAGGGCAGGGCGAGCAGGCCCGGTGACACGCGCAGGCGCACCCAGCGCGGAGAGAGCCAGGCTATCCATCGTCGTCGCGCCGAGAACTCCTCGCGTGCGGCCAGGGCGGCGTCGAGGCTGCGGGCCGCGAGGCTGGCTGACGGCGCCTCGACGTCGCGCAGGAGCTGGAGCGCCTCCTGCATCGCGAGAGCCTGCTCGAGCTTGGCGCTCAGAGCGGGATCCTCCGCGGCCTCGGCCAGGAGGCGCGCTTCGTCTTCGGCCGAGAGCTCCTGATCGAGCAGGCGGCGGATGCGCTCGTCGGCCTTCATGGCGTCTGCCCCTCGAGCGCGGCGGCGAGCTTGGCGCGCGCGCGGATGGCGCGGATCTTCAAGGCCGTGATGGGCGAGCCCAAGAGCTCGCGGATCTCCTCGTAGCTCCGCTCCTCCACGTCCTTCAGGATCAGGATCTCGCGGTAGGCCGGGCGCAGCGTCTCGAGCGCCGCGTACAGCCGACCGATCTGCTCGCGCCGCTCGAGGTGCTCGTCGGGTCGATCCCCGAGCGCTTCGCGATGCGCCAGGACGCCGCTGTCCGTGTCGCCGGGTCGCTCTCGGCGCCGTGGGCTCTTCAGATGATCACGGCAGGCGTTGAGCGCGATGCGGTAGAGCCAGGTCGAGAGGCGATAGGTCGGGTCGAAGCTCTCGATGCGCCGCGCCGCGCGAGCGAAGGCCACCTGCACCAGATCTTCCGCTTCGGCTCTGTCCCCGACCATGCGCACACAGAGCGCGAAGAGCCCGCGACCGTGACGATCGACGATCCAGCGGAAGGCCGCGTGGTCTCCGTCGATGGCGCGCGTGACCATGCGTCGCTCGAGGACGATCTCCTCCACGAGGGGGAGCTTCTCGGTCAGGGTCGCGCTATCCGCCAAAGGCATGACGCACCAAGGATAGCAGAGTGTCGGGCGGCTCATCGACCGAGGCCGCGCCCGTGGCTCTGGCCGAAGGAGTTGTCGTGCGGCGGGCCGCCCGGATGGGCGCTCTCGTTCTCGTGGCCCGGGCCTGGCCCATGCGCGCGCTCGCCGGCGGTGACTCTTCGAAGAGCCGCCTGCAGCTCGCCCGGCGGCGTTCGCCGCGCCGCGGATCGCAGCGCGTTCAGGCCCGGCACGCCCGAACGTCGAAAGGCGGCGGTGCTCATCGACAGCGCGAGGGCGGGTTCGATCGCGTGCTCCTCGAGCTCGGCCACGGTGAGGGCGGCGCGTCGTACGGCGTCGCGAGAATGGGTGGCATCCGCCACTTCGCGCGCAAACTGAGCCAGAGGCGCCGACTCCGCGCCGGCGCTGAGTGCGTCGACGAAGGATCGGAGCAGCGTGCGCGTGGGATCGGCGCCACGCAGACGCAGCTCCTGCTCCATGCGATTCGCGAGCTGCATGCGCTCGAAGAGCGCGGCGACCGCCTGGGCGATGCGTGCCGGCTCCGCGTGCTTGGCCAGACCCTCGGCGACCTTGTCCTGAAGCCAGGCCGTGGGCAGCCCCTGAGCCTCGGCCTGGGCCTGTATGCGCTCGAGCGCGGGCCGAATGTCCGAAAGCCGCGTGTCGGCCATGGGCGACTCCGCGTCAGGCGCTTGCGCCCCGGCGAAAGCAGCCGGTGCCAGCAGCCCCAGCCCGACCATCCACACCCACAATCGCGCCCAATCGATCAACTTTGGCTCCGTGACGAGCGTACGAAGAGCAGCCTCCACGGGATACACCCAACGTCGGCACGTGCGAAACATGGGGACACTTCTCGTCAGTTTCGTCACTGGCGCCCCACGTCGAAGCGCGAGTCTGACGCCTGCCTGCATCCCGACCCGCCTCCCGCTCGTATGCCTCCTGAACTCGGTCTCTCTGGCGCGATCCCCGTCCGGGCGGATTCGTGGCCGAGGTACCGCAGACCCAAGGTGAACATGACGAACTCGCGCGCTCGGCTCTGGCTCTCTCTTTTCCTGCCTCTGGCCCTCTCCGCTTGCGGGGATTGCGGCGGAGGCACGAACACGGACGGCGGCATCGGCGACGGTTCGACCGACGGGACGACCGGCGATGGCGCGACCACGGACGGCTCGACCGGCGATGGCGCGACCACGGACGGCTCCCTCCCCGACGGCAGCACAGGCGACGCGGCCGCGGACACGGGCATCCCGGACGGCGCGGTCGTCTTGCCCGACGGCGGCGGCGTGTGCTTCCTCGCGACCTGCCAAGGCAACCTGCGCTTATGCGGTGATTGCATGGACAACGACGGCGACGGCCTGGTCGACTCGGCGGATCAGAACTGCCTCGGACCCTGCGACAACAACGAGAGCGGCCTGTTCACGGACATCCCGGGTGGTGAGACGCCCAGCTGCAGCCTCGACTGTTACTACGATGGCGATCAGGGCTCGGGCAACGACCACTGTGAGTGGGACGGACGCTGTGATCCGCTCTCGCCCGACCTGATCTGTCCCTTCGAGACGCCCCGGCCGTCGTCGGCGCATTGTCCAGATCCGCAGGACACGCGCTGCATCGACAACTGCCGCCCGCTCACGCCCAACGGCTGTGACTGCTTCGGTTGCTGCGATATTCCCGGTGGCTCTGGCAACTTCTACTTCGTCGGCAGCCTCGACGACGCGGGCGACCCTACCTGCACCATCGAGGCGGCCCTGGCCCACGACACCGCGGCCTGTCATCCGTGCACGCCCGTCGGGGGCGAGTGCTACAACGCCTGCGGTCGCTGCGAGCTCTGCCTTGGACGCACGGAGGCCGACCTGCCCGTGGACTGCTTCCCGCCGCCACCGCCGACCGACGCCGGTGTGGACAGCGGCACGCCCGTCGACAGCGGCACGCCCGTGGACAGCGGCACGCCGCCCGATGCCGGCCCGCGCTGTGACCCCGGCGTCCAAGCCTGCGGTCTCTCGACCGATCCCGCGTGCCCTTCCGGCCATTTCTGCCTGACGGGCTGTTGCATCTTCTTCGGCTGAAGCGGCTCCTTCGGGAGCATCGTTTGGCGCCCAGCCTCGTATGCTGGGCATGAAACGCAAGACCCTCTCCGCGCTCCTCCTCTTCTCACTCGCCGCCCTCGTTCAAGGCTGTGGAGGTGGTGGTGGACACGCGAGCTGCACGCTCGGCGCGGGCGACTGCGACATGGGTCAAGTGTGCGAGCAGCTGATCTCGGGTGACGGTGCGCAATGCTTCGCGCCGGTTCAGATCGAGGGTCGCGTCTTCGACGCCATCGACGACATGGGCGTCGCCGGCGCGAGCGTCGTGGCGTTGGACGTCAACGGTGGGGCTCGCTCGGTCGTGGCCGAGAGCGACCTCAACGGACACTACGTTCTGCCTGTGGCTGTCACGCGCAACGACGACGGCAGCTACGCCAACGAAGCGCTGACCTTGCGCGTCTCCGCCACGGGCTATCAGGACTTCCCCAAGGCTCCGCGTACGGCGCTGCCCATCGAGCTCGGGACTGGCGCCACGGATGGGGGCACGAGCGTCGTTCAGAACGCGGCCACCGACGTCGCGCTCATCCCGCTGCCGGGCGACGTCTCCGGGCTGCACCGCATCGAAGGACATGTCGATGGTAACGACACCGGCGGCGTGCTCGTCATCGCGGAGGTGGGCGGCACGGCCGTGACGACGGCCATCTCGGACAGCGATGGCGACTTCGTGCTCTTCAACGTTCCCGACGGAGCCATCGACGTGAAGGGCTTCCGCCAGGGCCTGGTCGTCACGCCCGCCAGCGTGACCATGGCCGGCGCGGACGTGACGGGCGTCCTGCTCGCCACCAGCACCGACGGCTTGGCGACGGTCAGCGGCAGCGTGAACCTGGTCAACCCAGGCGATGGGTCGCTCACCAGCGTGATCCTGGTCGTCGCCTCCACCTTCGACGCCGACGCCGTGCGCGGTGAGGCGCCGGCCGGACTGCGCGCCGGCGACGTCTCGGGTGCCTGGACCATCGAGGGCGTGCCGCCGGGTCGCTACGTCGTGCTGGCTGCCTTCGAGAACGACTTCATCGTGCGCGATCCCGACGCGGGCATCAGCGGGACGGACATCGTCACGGTCGACGTGCCAGCCGGCGGAGACGTGGCCGCGGGCGACTTCAAGATCACCGGCGCCATGGCGGTCGTGTCTCCGGGCGCCGATGGCATCGAGCTCATCACGGACCCGAACCCCACGCTGCGTTGGGAGCGCGACAGCTCGATCGATGGTTACCTCGTGCGCGTGATCGACGCGCTGGGCAACGAGGTCGACGCGGCCGAGGTGGTCAACGTCAGCGGCCAGGCCGTGCAGGAGTACGTCTACGCTGGTCCGGCGCTTCAGTCCGGCATGATCTACCAGTTCCGGGTCGTCAGCTTCGCCGACTCACCCTCCATGGATCGCCTGTACCGCAGCGCCACCGAGGACCTGAAGGGCGTGTTCCAGTTCCAGGCGGCGCCCTAGGTCAGCTCGCTTCGGGCAGCTCGGCGGGGCGCAGCAGTGGCTCCGTGTGGGCGAGGCGAACACCGTCGGCGTCGCATAGATAGCGCGCGACCTCCTCGGCTTCGAAGTCGATCACGCAGAAGCTGGGCGAATAGGCGCGGTGGAGCGTGCCCGCGTTGACCACCGTGACGCCCATGAATTGGCGCACCATGGCGCGATGCGTGTGGCCGCCGAGCATGTACTGAACCTCGGGATCCAGCATCAGCTCGCGCAGCTCGGGGATGGCGCCCAGGGCGTAGCCGCTGGTGTCGGGTTTGAGCACGGCCATGTCGTCCTCGCCCACGCCGTGGCAGAGCAGCGCGCCGCCGCGAACGGTCGAGAACAGGATCGTCGAGGGTAGGCTCGCGAGGTAGTCGCGCGACTCGGGCAGCAGCTCCCGCGTCGCGTCGGCCAGGCTCGTCAGCTCACCCGTCAGCGCCCAGCGGTCGTGGTTGCCGCTCACCGTCAACACCTCGTGCCGCGAGAGCAGCGCGCACGTGCGGTCGATGTCTCCGCCGCCGTCGGCCACGTCCCCGGTGCAGGCGATGGCGTCCAGCCCGCTGGCTTCCAGGAAGGCGAGCGCCGCCGCGAGGGTGCGATCCTCCGTGTGCACATCGCCGAGCAGCCCGAGTCGCCTGAGGCGCGCTTCGCTCATTTCCGCAGCCTAGCAGTCGCCCCGCGTTGCTCGGTAGCGCTCGTTTGGGCGCTGAGGTACAGCTAACCCATGCTAGATCTTCGATTCGTCACCGAGCACCTCGACGAAGTCCGAGCCGGACTCGCGAGGCGCGGATTCACCGACGCCAACGTGCTCGACGCGGTCGCTTCCCTGGCGGAGCGGCGCAAGCACGCCATCGTCGCCGTCGAGCAGAAGCGCGCCGAGCGCAACGAGGCCACCCAGGCCATGGCCAAGGCCGACAAGAGCTCGAGCGAGTTCCAGGCGCGGCGCGAGTCCCTGCGCGCGCTGGGCGACGAGGCCAAGCGCCTCGAGGCCGAGCGCGTGACCGTCGAGGCGGAGCTCGAGGACTTGATGCTCCACCTGCCCAACCTGCCCGCGGACGACGTGCCCGAGGGGCTCGACGAGCACGCCAACGTGGTCCGGCGCGTGGTCGGGGAGATTCCGAACCTCGAGTTCACGCCCAAGGATCACGTGGACCTCGGCGTCGGCCTCGACATCCTCGACTTCGACCGCGCTATCAAGGTCAGCGGCGCGCGCTTCGTCGTGCTCAAGGGCATGGGCTCGCGCCTCGAGCGCGGCTTGATGCAATTCATGCTCGACACCCACGTCGACGAGCACGGCTACACCGAGATCTGGCCGCCGGTGATCGTCAAGGACGACGCCATGCGCGGCACCAGCCAGCTGCCGAAGTTCGCCAAGGACGCCTTCCGCATCGCCAAGGACGCGGACTGGGAGGCGGAGAACGAGGTCGGCGGTCACGACCTCTATCTCATCCCCACGGCCGAAGTGCCGGTGACCAACCTGCACGCGGGCGAGATCCTCGAGCGCGAACAGCTGCCCATCGCCTACGCGGCCTACACCGCCTGTTTCCGCAGCGAGGCGGGCAGTCACGGCAAGGACACGCGCGGCATGATTCGCCAACATCAGTTCGACAAGGTCGAGCTGGTGCGCCTGTGCGCGCCCGAGGACGCCGAGGCTCAACACCTCCTGCTGACCTCGCACGCCGAAGCCATCCTGCAGAAGCTCGGGCTCGCCTATCGCGTGATCGAGCTGTGCGCGGGGGACATGGGCTTCGCCGCCAAGCGCTGCTTCGACATCGAGGTCTGGCTACCGGGTCAGAACGCCTACCGCGAGATCTCGAGCTGCTCCTGGTTCGGCGATTTCCAGGCGCGCCGCATGATGGCGCGCTACCGCCCGTCGACCAACGACAAGCCTCGCTTGCTCCACACCATCAACGGTTCCGGGCTGGCCATCGGGCGCACGCTGGTCGCCATCCTCGAGCAGTATCAGCAGGCCGACGGCAGCGTGGTCGTGCCCGAGGCCTTGCGACCCTATGTTGGGGGTCGTGGACGCATCACTCGCGACTGAAATCGCGAACTGCTACCCTGGCGTGATGACCCCGCGAGTGGTGGACGAGGGTGGCGAGTCCAATGAACGCCGCATCTTGAGGGTCGCCGGGCAGGCGCTCCGCGTGGCCGCTTCCGCCCACGGGGAGCAAGAGCTGATCGCCGGCGTCTGCCAGCTGATGGAGGACGGGGCCGGCTACGAACTGGCTTGGGTTGGGCTGGCGCGCGACGACGCCGAGCGCAGCGTCGAGGCCGTGCCCGTGGTGCGCCGCCACGCGGACTACGTGTACTCCTTGCGCCTGTCGTGGGCGGAGAGCCCAGCCGGTCAGGGGCCCACGGGCCGCGCCATCCGCGGGGGTCGGCCCATGGTTCTGAACGATCTGAACGAGGATCCTGCCTACCAACCCTGGCTCCAGCTGGCGCAATCCCACGGCTTCCGCGCCTCGGCGGCCTTCCCCATCACGGACGCGGGTCGAGTGATCGCGGCGCTCAACCTCTACTCGGGCCAAGCGGATGCGTTCGACGAGGCGGAACTTCGGCTGCTCGAGGACGTCGCCGCAGCGCTCTCCCTCGGCATCACGCGCGCGCGCCAGACCGAAGCGCGCGAACGCTCGAACCAGGCACTGCGCATGGCCCACGATCAGCTGGAGGCGGTCTACAACGCCGTCCCGGACATGGTCTTCGTGCACGGAGGCGACGGCCGCATCCTGCAGGTGAACGCCGCGACAGAGCAGGGCTTCGGCAGGAGCGAGCACCAGATGCGCACGAGTCCGCCCGAGCAGCTGATGGGCGAAGGGCACTCCTTCGAGGAGGCCGTGGCCCACGTGCGCCGCGCCATGGAGCAAGGCTCCGACGACTTCATGTGGGTCGGCCGCAAGGCCGATGGCACCACCTTCCCCTGCGAGGTCCGGCTTCGACGCGTCCCTGGCGAGCGCCACTCGGTCGAGGAGCCTCACGTGGTCGGTTGCGCCCGCGACCTGACGGAGCTGACCCGTCTCCAGGACGCGCTGGTGCAGATGCAGCGCTTCGAGTCGCTGGCGGTGCTTGCCGGCGGCATCGCCCACGACTTCAACAACCTGCTCGCGAACATCCTGGGCAACGTCGACCTCGCGCGGGCGAAGGCCGAGCTCGGGCAAGCGCCCGGGGAGCTGCTCGATCGCGCCAAGGAGGCCACGCTTCAGGCGCGCACCCTGGCCCGACGACTGCTCGGCTTCACCCGGGGAGGCTCCGGGCGCCGCACACGCTTCGATCTCGGCGAGCTCCTGAGCGAGGTCGCCGATTTGGTGTTCGCGGACGAAGAGCGGAGCCCGCAAATCGAGCGCCCGGAGCACGCGGTCGAGATCGACGGTGATCGCGAGCAACTGCTCCAGGTCGTCGGCAACCTCTTGCGGAGCGCGCTCGAGGCTTCACCCGAAGGTGGCGTGGTCTCCGCCATCTTGCGCCGAGGCGAGGCCGGCGAGGTCACGCTCGAGGTGAGGGACGACGGACCGGCCATCGACCCTTCGGTGGCGCCACACATCTTCGACCCCTTCTTCCGCACCCAGACGCGCGGGTCGGGGCTGGGCCTCTCCAGCGCCTACGGCGTCGCCCGGCGCCAGGGAGGCAAGCTCGAGCTGATCGAGGGCAAGGGCGGCGCGACCTTCCGCCTGACGCTCCCCGCGGCCGGCGAGCTCGAACAGGCCGCCGCCGCGCCCGCGCCGCCGCTGCCGTCGCTGAGTCGTCGCACGGCCGTGGTCATGGACGATCAGGAGGGGCTGCGCAGACTCTTCGCCCGCATGCTCGAGCAGGTGGGGTTCGAGGTGGTCACGGCGTCGGACGGAGACGAAGCCATCGCCTGCTGTCGCCGTGCCCTCGAGGCGGGGGAGCCCTGCTGCTTGGCGCTGCTCGATCTCACGGTCCCGAACGGACGCGGCGGTCACGAGATCTTGTCCGAGCTGCGCGAGCTCGACGCGACTCTGGTCACGGTCGCCGCTACGGGCTACGCGGGCTCCGACGCACGCGCGGCGGACTTCGACGGCTTCTTGCCCAAGCCCTTCTCCCTCGCGGACCTCAAGTCGGAGATCGCGCGGCTCTTGCCCGAACACGCTTAGCCCGCGGTCGCCGCCAGGTAGAGCAAGAGTCCACCCAGGGCCACGAGCACCAGACCCGTCCAGGTGGCCGCGGCGCGTTCGGCGGCGGCGAGCTTGGAGGGGTCCTCCACGCGCGCTGCAATGGACAGCCGCGCGGGCTGCGCGGTCAAGAAGGTGCGCCCGCCCACGATGGCGAACACGCCCGAGAGCAGAGTCGTCGCGGCCGCCGCGACCAGCGCCCAGCCATGACCATCGACGCCTACACCCGCCAGGCATGCGGCGAGCACGAAGCTGGCGATGTGGCTTCGAAACAGCCAGTTGGTCGGCGGCGCGTCGCTCCCGTCATCGTGGCTCCTGTCATCGTCGCTCACGTCGTCGCCTCCGAGCCCACGCATCGCCGCGCGACCAGGAGCGTCGCGACCAGGATGGGCACATTCTTCTCCAGCGGCCCGAAGGGATGGAGCCAGAGCAAGGGCTCGTGCGAGACGACCCAGGCGGGCAGCACCAAGAGCGCCGCCGCCTGCAGGTAGAGCAGGAACCGTCGGGGTCGGGCGGGCAGCAGCAGCAAGAGCACACCCGAGAGCGCTTCGAGCACGCCCACGACCACCAGCGTCGGGCCCGGCTCGAAGGCGCCGAACCCGTGCTCCGCCACGAAGTGTCGCTCCCAGCTGCTCTGAAAGAAGATCTTGGGGAAGAACCCCTCCGTGATCCACACGCTCGCGACGCCGAAGCGCAGCGTGCGCTCCACCGCTGTCGGCGAGCCGGAGCGATAGAGCAGATGGGCGGCCACCGCCGCGGTCAGGAAGGGGATGTTCTTCGTCAGCGCGCCGAGGGGATGCACCATCAGCGGCGGATCGAGCACGGCGAGCACGAGGGTGAAGAAGATCACGAGGCCGACCTGCAACGCCGTCAGCGCTCGATCGGGTGGTCGCAAGAGCACGTAGAGACCGAGCACGAGCTCGAAGGCGCAGGCGATCCACATCAACGCGTGGGGCAGCCCGAGCTGGTCGAGGGCGTGTCCGCCGAGGGCGCGATAGTAGGGATGCACTACGTGCACCGCGGTCGAGAGCCAGACGAAGGCGAGCGAGAGGCGCAGCCAGAGCGAGTCGGCGAGTTCCCGTCCGCGCGTGATGCCCGTGGTCAACGCGCAGACGATACACGTTTCACTCCCCGACCGTCTCGACATCGCGTCATGGGCCGAGTGGGGTACGATGCGCGAGGTGGACGCGCATCTGCAGATCCAAAGGGGTGTTTCGCTCGCGGCGCATACGAGCCTGGGGCTGGGCGGCGAAGCCGAGGCCTATGTCGAGGTCCGCTCGCGGGACGCGCTGACGGCCGCGCTGCGCTACGCCGGAGAGCGCGGCATGCCCACGCTCTTGCTCGGGGGCGGCTCCAACCTGGTGATCGCCGACTCGGGCTTCTCGGGTCTGGTCATCGCCCTGCACATGCGTGGCGTCGAGATCCAGCGCGGCCAAGAGGGCGCGCTCCTTTTCGCGCAGGCCGGCGAGCCCTGGGACGCGCTGGTCGCGCTCAGCGTGCGGGAGAACCTCGCGGGCCTCGAGTGCCTCTCGGGCATCCCCGGTCTGGCCGGCGCCACGCCAGTGCAGAACGTCGGCGCCTACGGCGTGGAGGTATCGCAGCGCCTCGAGCGAATCACGGTGCTCGACAGGACCAGCCTCGAAGAGCGCGTGATGACGCCGGAGGCCTGCCAATTCGGCTATCGCGACAGCTTGTTCAAGCGCGAGCCCGAGCGCTTCGTGGTGTTGAGCGTGACCTTTTCGCTGGTCCCCGACGGCGCGCCGACGCTGCGCTATCGGGAGCTCGCCCAATGTTTCGAGGACGAAGCGCCCACGCTTCAGCGCGTCCGCGAAGAGGTCCTGCGCCTGAGGCGCGGCAAGTCCATGGTGCTCGATGAGGCGGATCCCGACAGCCGCAGCGCGGGGTCGTTCTTCACCAACCCCATCGTCGATCGGGCCACCCTGGCGCAGGTCGAGCGCCGCGCCCTGGACGCGGGCGTGGTTGCGGACGCGCACGACATGCCGCGCTTCGAGCTCGCGGACGGTCAGGTCAAGCTCGCGGCCGGCTGGTTCATCGAGCGCGCCGGCGTGGAGAAGGGCACGCGCCGCGGTGCCGTCGGGGTCTCGGCTCATCACGCCCTGGCGTTGGTGCATCACGGCGGCGGACGCACCGAGGATCTACTCGCCCTCGCTCGCGAGGTGCGGGCCAAGGTGCAAGCGTGCTTCGGCGTCACGTTGGTCGCGGAGCCCGTCATGGTCGGCTTCGACGCGCCTCCGCTCTGAGCATCGCGCTTCCGGCGACGAGTCGCACCCGCGGCGGGGCGAGTCCCCGAGATTGATCACAAGTCCATTGGAGACAGTCTTGGACACGAAGGCCGCCCGGGAGGACGAGCCTCCCCCGCGGGCGGTGGGCGAAGTTGGCAGCGCCGTTCGGTCGTCTGCATCCCACGCGTCCGGCACGGGAAAAGTCCCGCGCCCCACGTTCGGGCGTCGATGAGCGATCTTTGCCCTCGCGGGCGGTCGCCGAAGGCGCCCTCAGGCGTCGTCCGTGGGCGACGGTCCGTCGCCGTCCTCGTCGTCGTCGCGGCTGTACATGGCCTCGGCGATGCGGTAGGCGCTGAGCTCGAGCGTCTGCAGGGCCTCGCGAATCGACACCGCGTCTCCGCCCTCTTCGAGCAGTCCGCGCAGCGCGTCCACGTCGTGCTGGACCTCGACCAGGATCTCCTCGGCCACGATCTCGACGCATTCGTCGACCGCGCGCTCGGAGGTGTAGAGCAGCGCCTCGGCGCTGTTGCGCAACTCGGCCAGCTCGCGGCGCTTGGCGTCGCTCTCCTTGAACTCGTTCGCCTCGTCGACCAGCGACTCGATCTGGTCCGCGCTCAGTCCGCTCGACGCGACCACGCGCACGCTCTGGGCGCGCCCCGTGCCGAGATCCTTCGCCGTCACGTGCACGATGCCGTTGGCGTCGATCTCGAAGCTGACCTCGATCTCGGGCACGCCGCGCGGCGCGGGTGGGATGCCCGCGAGCTCGAAGCGCGCGAGGGATTTGTTGTCGGCCGCCATCTCACGTTCGCCCTGCAGGACGTGCACCGGCACGAAGGGCTGGTTGTCGATGCTGGTCGTGAAGATCTCGCTCTGTCGCGTCGGGATCGTCGTGTTTCGCCCGATCAGAGGCGTGAACACGCCGCCGCCCGTCTCGACGCCCAGGCTCAGAGGCGTCACGTCGAGCAGCAGCACCTCGTCCATCTCGCCGCTCAAGGCCGCACCCTGGAGCGCGGCGCCCGCGGCGACTACCTCGTCCGGGTTCACGCCCTTGTAGGGCTCCCTGCCGAAGAACTCGGTCACCGTCTTCAGCACCAGAGGCATGCGCGTCTGGCCGCCAACGAGTAACACCTGGTCGATGTCCTTGGGCGTGAACTTCGCGTCCTTGAGCGCCTGCCTGCAGGGCTCGAGCGTGCGGTCGATCAGCGGCTTGACCAGGATCTCGAGCTCGCTGCGCTTGAGCTTGGTCTCGAGGTGCTTCGGCCCCGTGGCGTTGGACGCGATGAAGGGCAGGTTGATCTCGGTGTCGAGCGCGCTCGAGAGCTCGTGCTTGGCCTTCTCGGCTTGCTCCCTCAGACGCTGCAGCGCGATGCGGTCGTCGCCCAGCTCGATGCCCGTCTCCTTCTTGAAGCGGCGCGCGAGCTCCTCGACGATCAGGTTGTCGATGTCCTCGCCGCCGAGGTGGGTGTCACCCGCCGTCGACTTCACGCTGAACACGCCCTCGCTGATCTCGAGGATCGAAACGTCGAAGGTGCCGCCGCCCAGATCGTAGACGACGATGCGCTGACCCTCCTTCTCGGCGAAGCCATAGGCCAGCGCCGCCGCCGTGGGCTCGTTGATGATCCGGCGAATGGTCAGGCCGGCGATCTCGCCGGCGGCCTTGGTCGCCTGCCGCTGCGCGTCGTCGAAGTAGGCGGGCACGGTGACGACCGCCTCGTCGACGGTCTCGCCCAGGTAGGCCTCGGCGATGTCCCGCATCGCCGTCAGGATCATCGCGCTGATCTCGGGCGGCGAGTACTCCTTGCCCGCCACCGAGACCCAGGCGTCGCCGTTGGTGTTCTGGATGATGCGATAGGGGACGAGCTTGGCCTGGCGAGTCACGTCGTCCGACTCGAACTCGCGGCCCATCAAGCGCTTGATGGCGAAGACCGTCGCCTCGGGGTTGGTCACGGCCTGGCGTTTGGCGACAGTACCAACGCGGCGGTCTCCGTCCTTGGTGAACGAGACCACCGAAGGAGTGGTGCGACTCCCTTCGGCGTTGGGAATCACGACCGGCTCCCCGTTGTCCATGAACGCGACGCACGAGTTCGTCGTGCCCAAGTCGATCCCTATGACCTTGCCCATACCCCGAGGACGATAGCAAAAGCTGGCCCGCGCATCAGCAATCTCTCACGACCCGTCGGATCACTCACGAATCACCCGAGACTGGCCTCGGCCGGCCTCAGTTCGCGGCAGGCGCGTCCTCGTCGTCGCCGCCGCTCGGCGGGCGGGCCACCACGACCATGGCGGGGCGCAGGAGGCGCTCGCCGACGCGGTAGCCGGGCACCAGCTCGGCCACGATCGTGCCGGGATCGATGTCGTCCCGCTCCACCTGCTGCAGGGCGTCGTGCAGGTTCGGGTCGAAGCGCTCGCCCACGGTGGGCACACGCGTCAGGCTCATGCGCTCGCCGACGTCGTCGAAGAGCTTCAGCACCATGCGCACGCCATCCACCACCGTCTTGAGCTCCGTGGCCTCGGCCGAGGTGCTGACGGCCCGCTCGAGGTTGTCCACGATGGGCAGGAACTCACGGATCGTGTCTTCACGCGCTCGTCGCTCGCGATCGTGCACATCCCTCAGGGCGCGCTTGCGGAAATTCTCGAAATCCGCCGCCGTGCGCAGCAGCTGCTCGCGCATCCGATCCCGCTCGGCCGTGACCCGCTGCAGCGGATCCGGCGCCACTTCAGGCGTGGGATCAGCCGCCTCCACGTCGTGCTCGCCCGACGGGGGCTCGTTGGGGATGTCGCTCGGGCTGTCGCTGTCTTCGTGATCGTCCACGGGGCTCTCCGGGGGATGAGTGTCTCGCGTCCGCGAACATAATCACCAGCGGCGGCCTAGACAAATGAATGATCACACAGAGGATTTTGGCGCCTGTGCGGGCGAGGTCCCTCAGCGCCGCTTGTCGCCTGGGTCGTCGGCCGCGCTGTACAGGTCGCCGATGGCGCGCGCGGTGAAGTCCACCAGCGGCACGATCTTGGCGTAGTCCATGCGCGCGGGGCCGATCACGCCCAGGCCGCCCCGGGAGCTGCCCTCACCATAGTGAGACGCGATGAGCGACACGTCCGTGACGTCGCCCAGGCTCGCCTCCGTGCCGACGAGCACCCGCACGCCGGCCGATCCGACCGTCTGCTCGATCAGATCGAGGATGCGCTCGCGCTCCTCGAAGGCGCGCATGTAGGTGCGGATCTTGCCGACGTCGACGAATTCCGGCCGCTCGAAGAGCTTGCCCTGACCCTCGATCACGATCTCCGTCGCCGTCGTGGTCTCCGAGATGGCGGCGACCATCTCGGAGGCGCTGCGTCGCAAGGTGTCGTATCGCCCGCGCTCCGACTCCATCTCCCGCTGCAGGCGGTCGCGCAGTTCGAGCAGGGTGGCGCCCGGGACGAGCTCGTCGAGCAGGTTGTTCAAGCGCTCGAGCTCCGCCCGCTCCACGCCCGGGTGAGGCACGACGCGGTTCTGCACGGCGCCACGGCGCGTCACCATCACCGCCAGCAGCTGTCCGGGCCTGAGCGGCATGAAGCGCAGCTGATCGAGGCGCTCCTGGTCCGGCCTCGGGGCCGTGACCACCGCCGCAGCGTCCGTCATCGAAGCCAGCAGCTTGCCGGCCTCGCGCATCACGTCGTCCTCGCCGGGCTTCAGCTCGTGCAGGCGTGCCAGGATCGCCGCCTTATCCGTCTCCGGCACCTCGCGCATCTGCACCAGAGCGTGGATGAAGACCCGGAAGCCGGCGTCCGTGGGCACGCGCCCGGCGCTGGTGTGCGGCTGCTGCAGGTAGCCCGCGTCCTCCAGATCGGCCAGCACGTTGCGGATCGTGGCGGGCGAGAGGTTGATGCCATAGCGCTTCGCCAGACGTCGCGAGCCGACGGGTTCGCCAGTCGCGATGTACTCGGTCAGCGCCGCATAGAGGATGCGCCGCTTTCGAAAGCTGAGGTCACCAGGCAAAGGCCACCGAGTTGAAAGGATCCTACCCAAAAAAGCTATGGGCCAAGCCTAGGCCCGTCAAGCCGCGCTGCTGCCGCGGAGGCCGTGTTCGCCCGTGCGTCGTGGGGCTCTACGTCACGAAGTTGGCGCACAGCGGACGCCGACGCATCATGCCCACGTGAACGGTTTCAAGCGTGCGGCCGGCTGGCTGCTGCCCTTCGGGCTTCTGGTGTCCGCGATCGTCACGGTGCCCCTGCACCTCTTCGATCCCCAGGGCATGCCGCGCTACCGCGCCCTGCGCGCCGAGCTGGCCGTGCTCCAGGAGCAGAACCGCGCCTACCGCGACGAGGTCAGGCAGCTCGAGGCGAACGTGCGCGCGCTACGGACGGATCCCAAAGCCGTCGAGCGCGTGGCCCGCGACGAGCTGGGCATGATCCGCGAGGACGAGCTCGTGTTCCAGTTCGACCACTGAGCCTCGTAGGCCAGCCTCGGGGCGCAGGCGCGCTCTACGCGAAGATCTGCTCCACGCTGTCCGCTGCGAGCACGGCGTCTGCGAGGGTCTCGAGGCGATCCACGTCGCAGGCTTCGACGCGAGCCTTCAGCTCTTCGTCAGGCGCGCCAAACTTGAGCTGAATCAGGGCCAAGAGCGCGCGCCGCGCCGACCGCGCTCCCTTCTCGATGCCTCGCTCGATGCCTTGCTCGATGCCTTGCTCGATGCCTTGCTCGATGCCTTGCTTGATCAGGTAGTCGCGGTAGGTCATGGCCTGTTCCTTGGCGGGCTCGGGGAGCGAGGCGAGGACCTGGTCGATCCTGTCCGCGCTCTTGTCGCCCCAAGTGTAGGAAAGATAGCGCAGAATCGTCAGCCATGCCTGCGCTCCTCGGGGCGCGCGGGTGAGCTCGACGAGCAGCCGAGACAGGAGCGAGATCTTGTCGATGAAGCGCGCGTCGAGGCTGGCCCGCAGCGCCCACAGCGCGATGGCCGCGTAAGCCTCGAGACCGCTGTTGGCGAGCTCGACCGGGTCGAGCTTCGACAGATCGTCGAGCACGTAGTGTAGACGCGGCGCATAGGCCTTCAGGTCCGGCAGCGCCTCGAGCAGGCTCGGCTCCACCAAGTCGCCGACGTCGAGCGGCACCCTCCAACGCCGCCGACCGTTGTAGAGCACCATGGGCATCACGAAGGGAAGCGGCAGTCCGTGCTTCCGCACGTGACGCTGCATCAGGCGCACGACGTAGCGCAGGAGCCTCAGCGGCATCTGCTCGTCCGGCGTGCTCTGATGTTCGAGCAGCACGTAGAGCACGACGTCCGCCTCTCCGCCCTGCACACGCAGCGGCGCGCGGAAGACCAGGTCACTCTCTTGCTGTCGCAACTCCTCGTCGACGAAGCCGGCGGGCTGTTGGCGCAGCGCCTCCCAGCGAATGCGCCGCGCGATGGCCGCCGGGAGTTGTCGGCGCAGCAGGCTGGCTGCGCGCTCGGGATCGCCATAGACCTCGCGCACGAAGGCGTCGTGGGGCTGACTCGGCGGGCTCGGCTCCGCGGACATGACCCCTTGTCGGTCCCAGGACACGTCCGCTGCGTGGAATCCGCGACAGGCAACCGGGGCTCGAATTGCGGCCCGCCTCTGGCATCGCGCGACCCCGTCCTGCCGAGTTTGGGTCAATCGCTCCGCCGGGGGGTCTGGTGGCCGGCTGTGCGGCGAGTATGTTGCAGCCATGGGCCAGAAGAAGAAGCGGACGAAGCGGCGCAAGCCATCGGGCACCCCCCGGAATCCGGATGCGAAGCGCACCCGCAAGCTCAACATCATGACCATGGGCTGCCTCGTGATCTTGCTGGTGCTCGCAGGGTTCTTGGTGCTTCCGCGCCTACTCTCCGGCTCTAGCTGACGCGACGGCTGGCCCCCGGCGCGCCTTCGCTTCGGCAGTTTCTTGCCCGCTCGGGCCGGCACAGCGTACCCACGAGGGAGACCCATGACCGCCCTCGTCCACGCTACGCTACAGCTGCGCAGATCCTCCCGGGCGGCCTTTGGCTTCGTGGCTGCGGCGCTCTTCGGGCTGCTGCCGCCCCTGGGCGTGTTCCACCTCGCCGCCGACGGTCCCAGCCTCGAGCAGGGCGCCGTGGCCGTGGCCTGGATGGTGATCTTCGTCAGCCGGGCCTCGGCGCGCTTCAAGGCCGAGTCCAGCGGCGCGGGGCTCGCTCGCCGGGACCTCGAGCTCGGCCTCTTGCTGCTCGTGGCCGTGCACGCGGGCGTGCAGCTCTACGGTGGCCTCTCGGGTCCGCTCTACCCGATGGTCTACGTGCTGGTCGCCTTCGTCGCCTCCTTCGCCCACGCGCCGGCGGGCAGCGCCATGGTGATCCTCGCCGTCGCCTACGAGGCGCCCATCCACTTCTTCACCGAGCAGCAGCAGGACCCCAAGGCCTTCGGGCTGCACGCGCTCTTCATCCTCTTCTTCGGCGTGCTCAACCTGGTCTTCACGCGGGTCGAGATCGCCCGTGTGCGCGAGCGCTCGAAGCGCCAGCTCTCGGACGAGCGCGAGAAGGTGCGCCAGAACGCGCGCATGTTCCGGCTGGTCTCGGCGCCGAGCCGTGAGGGCCAGGGCACGGACGACCGGATCTTCACCTCCAGCGTGCAGGAGGTTCATCACCAGCTCTATCACGCGCTCACGCTGCTCCACCGCACGCTCGAGCTGCACACCTGCGTGTTCTTGCTGCTCGACGAGCGCGGAGAGCGCCTGCACATCGCCGAGCTCGTAACCACGTCGGAGGACGTCGCCCCCGGACCCTTCGCCGCCGGGGAGGGCGTGCTCGGCGCCGTGGTTCGGCGACACCTGGCCATGAACCTCGAGCACCTCAAGTCGAGCTACAAGGGCATCGGCTACTACAGCGGACCCGTCGCCGTGAAGAGCTTCCTCGGCCTGCCGGTGATGCAAACGGGGCGCATCGTCGGCGTGCTGTGCGCGGATCGCGTCGAGGAGCGACCCTTCACGCCCAAGGAAGAGGAGATCCTCTCGTCGAGTGTGGACGAGCTCCTGCGCGCGATGGAGAACGAGCGCGTGTTCGTGCAGCTCGAGGCCTCCAAGCGCGAGCAGGCGCAGCTTCATCGAGCGAGCCAATCCCTCGGCGCCGCGCTGAACGAGGACGCCGTGATGGACGCGGCGCTCTCGGCCATCGCCGAGATCGCGCCCTACGACTTCGCCGCCATCACCACCTACGACGCCGAGACGCGCAAGCACACGGTGAGGCGCGCCACGGGCGAGCACGCGGACGAGATCGCCGACCTCGTCTTCCGCGACAACACCTCGCTCACCGCCATGGTGGTGAAGAACAAGCACTACCTGCCCTATCGCGGCGACTTCGATCCGCGTCAGCAGACCGTCTTCACGCGCCGCGCGAACCTGCGCGGCATGGGCTCGCTCTTGATCCTGCCGCTGATCGTGGGCGAGGACGCGACGGGCACGCTGGTGCTCTCCGCGCGCCGGCGCGAGGCCTTCGGCAACTCCGTGCGCGAGACCCTGACCGTGCTCGCCAACCAGATCGCCGTCTCGCTCTCGAACTCCGCGGCCGTGCGCAGGCTCGAGGAGCTGGCCACGACCGACGGCTTGACGGGCTGCCTGAACAAGCGCGTCTTCCTCGACGAGCTCGAGAAGAAGCGACGCAGCGCAGAGCGCTTCGGGCGCAAGATCTCGCTGCTGATGACCGACATCGATCACTTCAAGAGCGTCAACGACACCTACGGGCACGCCACGGGCGACGTCGTGCTGAAGCGCCTGGGAGAGATCCTGCGTGGGCTGAAGCGCGACACGGACACCGTCGCGCGCTTCGGTGGCGAGGAGTTCTGCGTGCTGTGCGAGGAGACCGACATGCGCGGCGCCGTGCAGCTCGGCCACCGCATCCGCGAGGCGCTCGAGGCCGAGGTCTTCCACACCGAGCTGGGCAAGCTGAAGGTCACCCTCTCCGTGGGCGTCGCCACCTACCCCAAGGACGCCAGCGACTCCCCCAGCCTGTTCGAGGCCGCGGACAAGGCGCTCTACGCAGCCAAGCATGGCGGCCGTAACCAGGTCTGTTCCGCCAGCCGCTGACGGGCGATGGGCGCGGCCCGACGGCCCTACAGCGAAGAAGGTCCGCCCATCACGCGGTAGACAGCATGGAGCCCCACGCTCATCGGCCCCGGCTGGGCCCTCGGCTCAGTCGGCCCGACCGGCCGCGAGATACTCGTTGGTGAACTTCCCGCTCTTGTCGTAGCTCTCGCGCGTGTTCTTCTCGATCGCGCTCGCGAGCAGCCCACCGACGCCGAAGATCTTCGCCTCGATCGAGAAGTCCACGACCCGGAAGCAGTGGTCGTCGCCGTCCGGCTCGGTGCGCATGACACCGCTGATGAACAGCTTGTCGGCCAGAGTGCTGGGCGTGACCTTGAACGTGTAGGTGGCCGCGACCTTGTCGTAGGTGCCCGTCTCCACGAAGGTCTGGCTGTTGCCGAGGATCTTCTGCACGGCCTTGGGGCCGGCGATGTTGGGCACGATGCGCGAGCTTCGCGCGCCGGTCTCGTCGTTCCAGACCAGCAGCTCGAAGCCCATGTGCAGCGCCTCTTTGTACAGCGCCTCGTCGAAGTCCTTGTTCTCGAAGATCTTCTTCCAGAAGTCGGCAGCCGAGCAGCCGATGCGGTGACGAATCTCGAACTTGGCCATGGGTATTTCACTCCGCAGCGCCCGTTGGCGCTCACTCGAAGGTCTGGGGCGCCGAGCTCTCAGCGCCCGTTGGCGCTCACTCGGTGACGCGGAACAGGACCGCGGTGATGTTGTCCTCGCCGCCGTTTGCGTTCGCCAAGGCGATGAGCTTGGTCGAGAGGCCCTCGACGTCGTCACCCAGCTCGACGACGGCGTCGCGGATGGCTTCGTCCGTGATCATGCCGCTGAGCCCGTCCGAGCACAGGACGTAGACGTCGCCGGCCCTGCACTCGTCCGTGCCGAGGTCGACCACGACCGAGTCCTGCATGCCGAGCGCACGCGTGATCACGTTGGTCGGGATCTCCGCGCGCTGCGCGTCGCTCATGTCGGGCATGACCGAGAGGTAGTCGTTGACCAGCGAGTGGTCCTTGGTCATCTGCACGATCTCGCCGTCGCGCACGCGGTAGCAGCGGCTGTCACCGACGTGGGCGATGTACACGCGGTCGGAGTCGGAGGCGAAGAGCACGCCGACCACCGTGGTGCCCATGCCCTGCACCTCGGCGTTGCTGACCGAGGCGTCGAAGATGCGCTTGTTGGCGAGCTTGATCGACGTGAGCAGGCGGTTCTCGTCCACCGAGAGCTGCGGGTCGAAGCTGAAGGGCCAGGTGGCGTCCTCCTGGGCCGTCGCCGCGAAGAACGAGGCGACCGTGTGCGTGGCCATCTTGCTGGCGACGTCGCCCGCGCTGTGCCCGCCCATGCCATCGGCCACGACGAAGAGCCGGTACTCCGGCAGGATGCAGAAGCTGTCCTCGTTGTGGTCGCGTTCACGACCGACGTCCGAGAGTCCCGCTGCGATGAAATTCATGAACTCTTCGCCGCCGTCATTCGGTTCGTAGCTCACCCTCTACACGTCCCCGTGTCAAGGTGTGCGAATGAGCAGGTGGCCGATTGCAGCGGGGACCCTCCCCCTCCTCTTCCTATTCTTCACGCTCCCGGCGTGCGGCGGAGCCTCGGATCCACGAGAGGTCGACGGTGCGATTCGCTACATGGCCGACGCCATCGAGCGCGACGCGCCCGAGCGTCTTTTCCGCGTGATCGACGCACGATCACGGCACGCCATGTGCTCGATCATCAAGGATCGACAGGCGGCGGTGCGCGCGATCACGGAGCATTATCCCGAGGCTCGGCGCGCCGAGGCGCTGGCTCGATTGGGTGACTTGGGGGGGGCGGCGGACGCGGACGCCCTGTTCGCGATGCGCTGCGATGCGCGCTGTCGGCAGGAGTTCGCGACCAAGCTCGCGGCGGCCGAGACCGTCCAGGGCGACGATCTCGACGTCCAGGTACACACCGTCCGAGGGACGACGCTCCATCTTCATCGCTTGGCGGCCGGCGACTGGTGGGGACTCGTCTGGCAGACCGACGAGCTCGACGCGGAGCGCTCGCGGGCGGCGGAGGAGAGGCGCACGATCGAGGCCAACGCGGCGATCTTCGACCGTGGGCGGCGTCTTCAGCAGCCCGAGGCCCAGCCGTCCGCGGCTCCGACCCGTGAGCCTGCGCAGTGACCTGGCTCGCCCTTTCGGTGTAGACGTTGGCCATGAGCGAACAAAGCCCTGGTGCCAAGAAGATCGCCATCATCGGCGGGGACGGCATCGGCCCGGAGGTCACGGCCCAGGGCGTGCGCGTCCTGGACGTCTTTCGTGAGCGCAAGGGCTACCCCCTCGAGCTCATCCACTACGACTTCGGCGCGGATCGCTACCTGCGCGACGGAGTGACCTTCCCCGAGGAGGCCCAGCGCACGATCCGCGAGGAGTGCAGCGCCGTCTTGCTCGGCGCCCTCGGCGATCCGCGTGTCCCCGGCCTGGAGCACGCCCGCGACATCCTCTTCGGGCTGCGCTTCGGGCTCGACCTCTACTGCAACGTGCGCCCCGTCGTCTGCCTCAGCGATCGGCTGATGCCCCTGAAGGGCCGCACGGCCGCGGACTGCAACTTCACCGTCTTCCGCGAGAACACGGAGGGCATCTACATCGGCATCGGCGGCCAGTTCAAGCGCGGCACGCCCGACGAGATCGCCATCAACGAAGACCTCAACACCCGCAAGGGCGTCGAGCGCATCATCCGCGCGGCCTTCGAGTTCGCCGTCAAGACAGGCGCCAAGAAGGTGCACATGGCGGACAAGAGCAACGCCATGCGCCACGCCCACGAGCTCTGGCTGCGCGTCTTCGAGGAGGTCGGTCAGGAGTACCCGGCGATCGCGCGCCAGCACTTCTACGTCGACGCGATGTGCCTCTACCTGATCCAGGACCCGTCGCAGTTCGAGGTCATCGTCACCAATAACCTCTTCGGCGACATCATCACGGACCTCGCCGCCGGCTTCCAGGGCGGCATGGGCATGGCCGCCAGCGGCAACATCCGCCCGGGCGCGGTCAGCATGTTCGAGCCCGTCCACGGCAGCGCGCCGCCCATCGCGGGCAAGGACATCGCCAACCCCCTCGCCACCGTGCTCTCGGTCGGCATGCTGCTCACGCACCTCGGTTATCAGGGCGACGAGGCCCTGCTGTCGGAGATCGTCAAGGACGCCGTCGAGAGCGGCCACGCCACCCAAGACGTGGGCGGCAAGCTGGGCACCAAGGCCACCGGCGACTGGGTCGTCGCCGAGCTCGAGCGCCGCCTGGGCTGAGCCCCGGCGCTGAGCGCTCAGGCCGGGCTCGCGGTCGGAGCCGCGCGCACGGGCACCATCTCGTCCCAGCCATAACGGCTGAGGTAGTTCTTCCACACGCCTTCGCAGCTCGGTTCGTAGCTGCACTCGGCGCATTCGGCGCGCTTCACGCGTTCCGCGTTGTCCAGATCCTCGCGCTTGACCACGACGAGCCTGTGCTTGCCCTCGCCGGTCATGCGGTCTTCACCCAGACCGAGCGATCGCGTGACCTCGTTGGGCGGCTCGTAGTGGGTGTAGCTCTCGACGTAGCCGCGGTTGAAGTCGGGGATGCCCTCGGTGGTGCACAGGGGGATGTCGACCAGGAAGGCTGAGACCTCGCGCTCGAGCTTGCCCTGTTCCTCGAAGAAGGTGCGGGCCTTGCTGGCTATCTCGGTGTAGCGCGGGAAGATGCGCTCGAAGTTCGTGTCCGCGCGACCGTTGGCCTGCATCACATTGAATACCACCTGATCCACGCCGAGATCGCGGAGAAAGCGGTAGATCTCGGCGAGATGCGGCAGATTTCGCTTCGTGATCACCGTGGAGGTGTGGAGTTCGATACCACGGCGCTTCTCGCGCGCGATGTTCTCGATGCCGCCCACGGTCTGCTCGAAGGCCCCTGGTGTGCGCACTAGGGAGCGATGGAGCGGTTCCTCATGACCATGGATCGAGACATAAAAACGATTCATACCCGCCGCGATCAGCCGGTGCAGCGAGGGCCGATGGCTCAAGGCGCGCGCGTTGGTCATCACGCTGATCCGCGGCACCCCCGCGCGCTTGGCCATGTTGACCCAGTACGCGAGGCGCGGATTCGTCGTCGGCTCGCCCGAAGTGAAGCAGATCTCCTCCGTGCTGGCCGCACGCTCGAGGATCATCGCGAGGCTCTCGTCCGAGGTCTGGGAGTTGACCTCGTAGCGGGTGTCGCGGTCCTCCTCCATGCAGAAGACGCAGTTGTTGTTGCAGATGGCGCCCGTCAGGACGTGAACGCGCTCCTGCCGCGCCGCGATGCGCTCTTCGATGCCTTGCTGGGCCACGGCACAACCCTAGTGTCGCCGGGTCGCCACGGCAATCAGGGTCAGAGCTCTTGGCAATGGAGGGTCTGCAGGCTCACGGTCGATGGCTGGCGGCGCGAGACGAGGACGCTGGCGACGGCGAAGAGTGCGCCGCCTCCGTCGACGTCGGCCTGGTCGCCGGGGGCCAGCGCGAGCGGTTCGCCGATGGGGCGGTCGGCGAGATCGCGGCGTGAGAAGCGGACGCCGTGCCGATCGCTCTCGGCCCACGGCACGACACGATTGCCCATCAGCTCGTCATCCGCGTTCAGGGCGAGGCGGCCGGCCATGATCCGACCGTCGAAGCCCAGGCGTGCGAGCTGGGCTCGGCCCGACCCCGTCAGCAGCAGGACCCTCAGTCCGTCGTCCACGAAGGCGAGGTCGAGCACCCGCTCCGAGTCCCGAAACGGCAGCGCCACGCGCGAGGGCGCTCCGTCGGATCGGTAGAGGCGCAGGTAGGAGCGACCCCGCTGCGAGTCGTACTCGCGCACCAGGGCGGCCCAGCGCGGGCCGTCCACGGCCAAGCCGAGGGGCGTCGCCGGCAAGCGGTGCGGGTCGAAGGCGAGCTCCGTGAGAGACTCACGTGTGATGCCTCCGTCCGCCGCCACGCGATAGCGCTCGAGCACGGACGGGATGTAGAGATGATCGCGCAGCACGACCAGGCTGTCGCCGTCCACGCGCAGCTGAGGGTTCGTCATCTCCTCGCGCGTCGTCTCGAGGTGCTCCTCGCCCTGTGGGCTTCCGTCGGCGCCGAGCGCCCGCAACGCCAGGCATCTGCTCAGGCGCCTGCCGCCGGGGCACAGGCCGTGAGTGAGCACGAGGTAGTGGCTGGCGAGGTGGTAGACGCCATAGAGATCCATCGCGTTCGTGAGCGGAACCAGGCTCTCGCCCGGCTGCACCTGGCCACTCGCGTCGAGCCTGCGGACGGTCACGTGGTCCTCGTCCTGGGTGAAGGCGACCAGCCCCCCGTCGTGGCTGAGGGCGACCTTGGCCGCCACGCGCCTCGCCTCGCTCTGACCCAGGGCAACCGCCTCACTGGTGACACATGGCCCGGTGATCATGGTCTGCGCTTGGTCGGGCGCGGGAGAGGGCGCGGCCTCGGCGTGCGCTTGCGTTGGCGCGCTCGGTGCTGGCTCCGCGGCTGTGGCCGGCGTCGGCGCCACGGCGGGTGTGGGTGGGGGTGCTGCCGGGGCCTCGGCGGAACCACCGCAGCCAGCGAGCGTCAGCAGCAGCCCCACCAGAACCGCCCGCCTCCTCGCTGGGTCGCACATCGGTGCGAGAGGAAGTCGGCGGACCTGCGAGCGAGCGTCTTCATGCGTCATGGGCCGAGCCTACCACGCATCGCTGGAGGTCTGCGCCGAGCGGCTCCGCCTCAGTCGATTTCCGCGGCCACACTGTCCGTGGCGCTGTTGCTGGCCTGGTTGCCGTCGATCCCCGTCGCGTTCGAGGCCTCCCAATACGCCCCGATGGCGACCTGCGTCCCGTCCGACGAGAGCGACACCGAGCTGTCGAAGAAGTCGTTCAGGGCCGTGTTCGATGCCTCGACGTAGGCCTCCTGCGCCCAGGTCGTCCCGGTGCGCGCGAACACGTAGACGGCGCCGCTGCCGGAGGCGCTGAACTCCCCTCGGATCCGCGAAGATGCGGCCAGGGAGAATCGTCGCAGAGACGCGGAAATCGCGTCAAGCGTTGGGCGCCGTCCAATCGCTGGAGGGACGAGCCGGATGCTGCCGGTCAATCACCGGGGCACGCACCCCCGACGTGCGCCTCCGTTCCGCCCGGCCTGCGCCCGACTCAGCGCCAGCTGGCGTGCAGCACGCACTCCGCGTCGCCGCGATGGGCGCACTTCGGTTGCGTCACTTGCACGTCGTGACCGCCCGCGAGCTCGATGGCGGCCTGGAGCCAGCCGAGGATGCCGTGCTCACAGAGGTAGTAGGGCATCACCAGATCTCGCAGCACGAACGTGGCCTCGTTGCCGTCGACCGTGGGTTCGAGGCTGCCGCCTTTGACGTACTGACCGAAGATCAAGCGTGAGCGCCCGAGGACGAAACCCGGAGTCCCGAGCTTGAGGAACATGCGGTAGATGGCGGTCAGATCCCGTCGCGCGATGAAGCCGCCGAACGCACGCATCTGTCCCATGTCTCCGTGCATGGGCCCCGAGAAGATGGCGTGGTCGATGTGGGCGAGCAGGTCGAGGGGCAGCCAGACGAAGGGCAAGGGTGGCGCCAGGAACGCCTCACGGTAGGGCGACTCCAGCAGACCAGCGACGTGCTCCACGCCCTGCTCCCCGTGACGCTCGAGCACGTAGTGGTGGCGCGCCGCGATCCAGTTGCCCTTGCACGTCGTGCTCGTCAAGTCGCAGATGATCGACCGACGTCCCCAGAAAGCATCATCCATGGCTCGGGAGCCTACCCCAGTTCTGCGCAGCCGCATCCGGACGCCGAGTTGCCAACCTAGGCCCTACTTCTCCCAGGGCATGGGGTAGGCGAACTGCGTGAGCGGACGCGAGGGCTTCTGCTGCAGCTCGAGCTCTTCGAAGAGCAGCGCCGGCGAGATGGTGGAGACGGGCACGTAGCCGCTCTCGGCGCCGCAGAAGCCGTTGTCGACCTCGTGTCGCGCACCGGCGGCGATGATGCCGCGGATGGCGTTCAGAGGCGTGCCCACGAAGTCCACGCCACGCACCAGCTCTTCGCGTCCGTCCGGGTAGACCTTCGTGGCCAGATCGATGTCGCCCAGGAAGGCCTGGAAGTTGTAGGAGTCGGTGCTGGTCTCGCCGCCGTAGGCGTCCACGATGCGGATGCCGAAGGGCACGCCTTGACGCTCGATCTCTTCGAGGAAGGCCATCTTCATCTCTTCGTCGCTGAGTCCGCCCGTGGCCTCGACGACGGTGACGCCCATGCGGCTGATGGCGCGCGCGTGGTACGCGGTGCGCGCGTGTCCGTTGCTCTTGTGGCGCTTGCCGATGGGCATGCGCGAGGTGAGGAAGCCTCGAAGCACACCGTCTTCGACCAAGCGCGCGTCCTGCGCGGGCACACCCTCGTCGTCGTAGGGATAGTGGCCCGCCAGGGACTTGCCCTCGAAGCGTTCCATCGCGGGATCGTCGTGCACGTTGATGCCCTCGGGCAGGATCTCCTCGCCCACGGCGTCCTTGAAGGTCTGGCCTTCACCGGACGAGAGCAGGCGATTGCCTTCGAGGCGATGACCGATGGCCTCGTGCATCAACAGCCCCGCCGGCTTGGGGTCGAGCAACACGGGTCCGGAGTAGGCGCGAATGCGCGGCGCCTTGGACAGCGCCTCGAGCCGCCGATAGATGCGGGCGATCTCGCTCTTCGCCATCGCCAGATCCGGCAGCTCGCTCGGATCGGTGACCAGCCAGGAGCGCGTGTGGGGGATGCCATAGCCCTCGGGGCTGAGGTACCAGGCGTAGATCTCCACGGTGCGCAGCGGCTGCGAGTGGATCACGCTGACGCCTTCGGAGCTCACGTAGACGCGCGTGGAGTCGACGGCGCCGAAGCGCACGGCTCCGTCGCGCAGCAGCGGGTAGCGCTTGAAGATGCCGCTGGCCTTCTGCACGAAGTCCTTGGCCCACTCGGGGTCCACTTCCGGCAAGCGTCCTGGGCTGTGATCCTCGAAGGAGGTCCGTCGCTCGAGCGAGTTCAGCTCGCGATGCTCGTCGACGTAGGAGAGGTTGATCGCGCGCAGGTGCAGCAGATCGTCGATGGACTCGCGGTAGCGCGCCTCGGTCAGGCGCCAGAGGGCGTGGCGCAGACCGTCCTGGTTGCCGCTGATGGGCATGCGCAGCATGTCGTAGGACTCGACGTCCGTGGCGTTGTCGGCCAGGGCTCCGCCGCGCACTTGATCGTTGCGGTAGGAGCCGACGCGAACGTCGGTCAGGCAGTTGCGGCGCTGCTCGTGGAAGTCGACCGTGAGCGCGCCGAACTTCGCCTCGACGCGCCACTCTTCGTCATGCCGGAGCTGGTGGGAGAGGAAGTAGGGCCTGGGGTGACCCTTGATGCGCATGTTCGCCATGGCGCGCGCGTTCTCTTCGGCCAGCGTCTCCGCCAACCTCTTGGCCTCTCGTCGATTCAAGCTCTACCTCCGGTGAAGGGTCGGCCAGCATGGACCTCGCCGCCCTGGCGCGCCAGCCCCCGAGGCCGCGCCGCGGTCACGTCCGCGTGGTCGTCGCGTCAGCCGCCCTTGGCGCCGCGACGGTTCAGACGGGTCGCGCGCTTGTGGCGCTTCTCGGCGTGTTCGATGAAGAGCAGGTGGGAGCCGCGGCTCTTCTTGCCCGAGCCATCCGCGAGCTGCTCGTAGCTGCCGTCGGACTTCATCTCCCAGGCCAAGCGTGTGTCGGCGAGTTGAGTGTCAATAATGAAACGAAGTTCGTGCTGAAGGCGTGGCGTCTCCACTGGGAAGACGGTCTCCACCCGGCTCTCCAGGTTGCGCTTCATCAGGTCCGCCGAACCGGTCAGGTACTCTTCGTTCCCGCCATTCTGGAAGTAGTAGATGCGCGCGTGCTCCAGGAATCGGCCCACGATGCTGATCACGCGGATGTTGTCGGAGATTCCCGCCAACTCTGGACGCAGACGACACGTATCGCGAATGATGAGGTCCACGTGCACGCCCGCGTGAGATGCTTTGTACAGCGCGCGGGTGATGTCGATGTCCTCGAGCGCGTTGCACTTCAGCTGGATCAGCCCCTTCTTGCCCGCCTTGGCCAGTGACGCTTCACGATCGATACGTTCGAGCAGCGCGGGCTTCAAATGCTTGGGCGCGGGCAGCAGCTTTCGGTAGTCGCGCCGCGGTTTGTAGCCCGTCGTCAGGTAGTTGAAGAGCTCCGTCAGGTCGTGGCCGATGTCGGGATCACAGGTGAAGATCCCGAGGTCGTCGTACAGCCTCGCGGTGCCCGAGTGGTAGTTGCCCGTGCCCATGTGGGCGTAGCGCCGGAGTCCGTCGAAGTCCTGACGCACGACCAGGATCACCTTGGCGTGGGTCTTGAGGCCGATGACCCCGTAGGTGACGTGGATGCCCACGGACTCGAGGTGGGTCGCCCAGCGGATGTTCGCGGCCTCGTCGAAGCTCGCCTTCAACTCCACCACCACGGCGACCTGCTTGCCGTTGCGCGCGGCCGTGATCAGGTGCTCCACCACCTTCGACTGCTGGCCCGTGCGGTAGAGGGTCGCCTTGATGGCGCGCACCTTGGGATCGACGCTCGCTTCGGCCAGGAAGCGCTCGACGGAGGTGGTGAAGGACTCGTAGGGCTGATGGACGAGCACGGCGCCGCGGTCGCGGATGATGTGGAAGATGCTGCGCTGCCCGGTCAGGGGCCCCGCGTCCACGGGGTGATGCGGCGGGTCGTGCAGCGCCGGCAGGTCCAGCGCCGCGAGCTCACGCAGGTCGCCCATCTGCAGCATGCCGTCGGCTTCGACCACGTCGCGCGCTTCGTCGAGACCGAGCTCCGCGGCCAGCATGCCACGGTGCAGCGCGGTCATGCCGGGCGCGACCTCGAGCCTCACGATGGGCGCGAACTTGCGATCTCGGAGTTCGGTCTCGATCAGCGCGACCAGATCGTCCGCCTCCTCTTCGTCGCGCTCCGTGTTGGCGTTGCGCGTGACCCGGAACAGCTCGGTGCCGAGCACGATCATGCCCGGGAAGAGCAGGTCGAGGTTGTCGGCGATCACGTCCTCGAGCGGCACGAAGAGCTGCGACTCCTCCACGCGGATGAAGCGGGCGATGCCGGCGCCCACGGGGACCTTGACCCGCGCCAGGTGCCGACCAGGGTCGTCGCCCTGATGGCGCAAGGTGATCAAGAGGTTGAGAGAGAGGTTGGAGATGAAGGGGAAGGGGTGCGCCGGATCCATCGCCTGGGGCGTGACCAGCGGGAAGACGCGGCTGATGTAGGCCTCGCGCAGCGCCTTGCGCGCCTTGGTGTCGAGCTGCGCCGAGCGCACGATGCGCACACCGGCCGCGTTCAAGAGGCCCTGCAGATCCTTCTGCACCACCACGGCCTCCGCGTAGCGCTCGTGCATGACGCGCAAGCACTCCTCCATCTGCTCGCGCGGGGTCCGGCCGTCGTCGCTCGGGTCGTGCAGGCCGGCGGCGACCTGCTGCTTCAGGCCGCCGATGCGCTTCATCACGAACTCGTCGAGGGTCGAGATGGCGATGGCCAGGAACTTCACGCGTTCGAGCAGAGGATTGCGTGGATCGGTGGCCTCGTGGAGCACGCGGCCGTTGAAGGCGAGCCAGGTGAGCTCGCGGCTCAGGTAGAGCGAAGGCTCGTTCAGGTTCGGCGGCGCCGGGCTGGCCTTCTTGCCGGCCTTCACGGGCTTGCCGGCCTTCACGGGCTTGCCGGCCTTCACGGGCTTGCCGGCCTTCACGGGCTTGCCGGCCTTCACGGGCTTCTTCGTCTTGGTGGCTGCGCGCCGAGCTCGCACGGGCCGAGCCACCTCCGTCGTTTCCGTCACCGTCTCCGCTGCCGACTCTTCTTTTGCGTTCACTTCTTCAAGGCCTCCGCCAGCTGCGCCACCACGGTCTCGAGGATCGTCGCGCGCGCATTGTATTTGTCGTCGGCCGCCACCAGATGCCAGGGCGCGCCCCGGGTGCTGGTGCGCTCGACCATGTCGTGCACGGCCTGCTCATATTCACCCCAGCGCGAGCGGTTGCGCCAGTCTTCTTCCGTGAGCTTCCAGCGCTTGTAGGGCGTCTGTTCACGCTCGGCGAAGCGTCGCGCCTGCTCCTCCGGCGAGATGTGCAGCCAGAATTTCGAGACCACGATCCCGTGGTTGCAAAGGCGCCGCTCGAAGTCGTTGATCTCCGCGTAGGCTCGGCGCCACTCCTTCTCGCGGGCGAAGCCCTCCACGCGTTCGACCAGCACGCGGCCGTACCAGCTGCGATCGAAGATGGTCACGCGGCCGACGCGCGAGAGGTGACGCCAGAAGCGCCAGAGGTAGTGCTGTGCTCGCTCTTCGTCCGTCGGCGCCGCGATCGGGATCGTGCGCACGGAGCGCGCGTCGAGGGCGCTCACCAGGCGTCGAATCGCGCCGCCCTTGCCCGCTGCGTCCCAGCCCTCGAACACGATCACCATGGAGATCTTCTTGTCGCGGGCTTCGCGGTGCTGGCGCCTGAGCTTGGCCTGGGCCTCGCGCAGCCTCTCCTGGTACTCCTTCTTGGGTAGCCGGACGCTGAGGTCTACGGTGTCGAGCACGGTCGGATGGGCGCCGCGTACGACGTCCGCCTTCATCGCCTCCTCTGCCGTCGTCGTCGGCACGTTTTCCACGACTTGGTTCGCCGCTTCGGCGGTGACGCGCTTGCGCACGTCCTCTTCGTCGAGCTTGGCCGTCAGCGCCTGGAGCAGGAGCTCGCCCACGCGCAGGCTGCGGAAGTTGGCGTCCGCGCCTTCGACGATGTGCCAGGGCGCCTGACCCGTGCTCGTCCGCGTGATGATGTGCTCGGCCGTGGCGACGAAGTCGTCGTACATGCGCCAATGCTTCCAGTCGTCCTCCGTGACGCGGAAGCGCTCGAGCGGATCCTTCTCCAGCTTCGACAGCCGCTTCTTCTGCGCCTTCTTGTCCAGGTGCATCCAGAACTTCAGGATCAGCGCGCCGTCGTCGGCCAGCATCTTCTCGAAGGAGAGCACCTCGTCGAGGTCCTGATCGAAGCGCTCGGTCTTGGTGCGCTTGTAGACGTGGTCGAGCAGAGGCGCGTGGTACCAGGCGCTGAGGAAGAGCCCGATCTGTCCCTTCGGCGGGAGATCACGCCAGTAGCGCCAGTACTTGGGCCGCTCCTGCTCTTCGGGAGATGGATCCCCGAGCGGTCGCGTCGCTACGTAGTGAGGATCGAGCCAGTTGTTCAGCTCGTTCACCATCTCGCCCTTGCCCGCGCCGTCGACGCCGGCGAAGAGCACGATCACCGGGAAGCCCGCCTTGCGCAGCCGACCCTGAGCCATCAACAGCGCTTCCCGCAGCGGGCCTTCGCGCCGCTTGAAGTCCCCCTTGCTGACCTTCCTGTCCAGTGCCGCTGTCTCGAACATCGTTCCTCCCTGGGTCTTGGGCGCGAGTCTCCGAGCGTCCCGGGTTATACTCCACGCTCGTGAAGGACGGTCGTCGAGGCTCGCGGAGGAACGGATGCAGCGAATCCATACGAATCTAGGGCTCGTCGGCTTGTGCTGGCTGGTCGCGTGCGGAGGCGGCGGAGGCTCTCCCGACGCGGGCCCAGTCGACGCTTCGCGGCGGGACGCCCAAGCGGACGCGGCTCATGACGCGGCGGGCCTGGACGCGAGCGTGGACGGCTCCGTCGATGCCGGCTTCGACGCCAGCTTCGACGCGGGGCCGCCGCCGGACTTCACGGAGCCTGCGGGCGCGGACACGGATCCCTTCCTGGGTGGCGCGGCCGCGAGCACCGGCGTCGACCTCTCGGATGGCACGAGCGCGCGCTTCGGCGGGACCATCGCCGCGGGCGGCGGCAACGACACCTGGGCGGACTCGGACGGCTACGGCTTTCACGTCGCAAGCGAGACGCG